>QWCY01006036.1_pt1 | contig 22428 bp, 18 predicted proteins | sample 1972631 | NCBI WGS metagenome assembly QWCY01 (sample SAMN09866696, study PRJNA288562) | Human gut metagenome isolate pre1_stool, whole genome shotgun sequencing... | isolation source: gut | host: Homo sapiens | place: USA: California
TTGGAAAGCGGGTGCAAAAGTACGCCCTTTTCAAATATGCTCCAAACTTAAATCACTCTTTTTTTGAATTATTTTTGAGGATAGAAGCTAAAGTGTTGAGTTATAAGGATGTTGTAGAACATGTTTTTCTCGGATGTAGGAGGAACAGAGGAAAGGCATGCACATTATTATATTCACACGCGCGTTAGGCAGGTGGGCGCAGGCGTATGCACTAGGGAAATGAAGAGGAAATAGGGGGAAGATAGAAGAAGAACAAAGGAAACGCAGACCGGGAATCCAAAGAAAAGGAAAAAAGATGGAGGAAAAGGAAATATCAGATTCATGGAATAGTCTGTTATATAAAACACTGGTGAGATAACGGAGGTTACATACAGTAGAAAGGAGGGTATATACAGTAAAGGGGAGCCCTGGAAGTTGAAAGTATCTGTCATGAGTAGTCACACAGCTTGTTGCATGTCTCAAAACAAAATAGGGCTTCGTTCGCCCTCTGGACATATGAAACCCCAATTCCTTATAATATACAATCATTTAGTTATGTAGAAACAGGAAGTAGAAAAATAATTTCGAATATATCGAATAGAACTAAGTATTGGTATAAGTTTGCGCGGTTTTAATTTATAAATAGAATTTTATTGTACACAGATAAAGGTAAAAGATGAATAAATGGCATTTTAGAACAAAATCCATTACGGCATATTTGTTGATGTCCACCAAACGGCATTTGCCAAGCAGGAAATCCCCAAAAGATTATACCTGTTTCAGACAGAAACTCTTTAGCATGAAGTATAAATTCAACTTTCCGACATTTATCTATATGTTCTATAACGTCATGTATCAAAATTATATCATATTTATTCATATCCTCTTCAGAACTAAAATCAAAAAAATCAGAATGAATAAACCGCCCATTAAAACCTAAGAGATTGAAATAACTAATTGCCTGAGAGATTCGTTCTTCGGAACGATCTATTCCTGTTACATTGCATTCTTTTTCGGCAAATGGTAACAAATTTCCTCCTTCCCCACACCCTATCTCCAATATATTCATACCTCTTTTTATAGCAACAAACTTCTCGAGATAATCAATATAAAAGTCTCGAGAAGTTATTGCAAGTTCATTAAAATAGGAATATCTATCTATATGTCTTTGCTGCATAGTTGATCTATTTATTTGCTTTCAAAGCCTCAACTTCTGCTTTTAATTCCTTGATTGATTGAATCATTATAGGAATAATTGCTGTATAATTAATTAGTTTATTCCCATCCGGATCAGTCAATACTATATTCGGAAGAACTTTCTCGACTTCCTGAGCCAACAACCCAATTTCTTTACCATCTCCACCTACTCGAAAAGCAGCAGCTGCCGGTTCATTCTTATCTTTGAAATCATAACTTACAGCATTCAATTTAGACAGAACATTTAAACCATAACCTAATGGATTAATATTAATTTTTGCTCTAGCATCAGAATAGTTATATACATTTTTCACTTGAATACTATTATATACTCCGGATGCTGTATTATAGAAAACAACTTGATCATAATGACTAGCCAATCGAGTTGCAGCCGGACTACAATCAATTTGAAAGAAGTTACTAGCATTACATTTCATATATATTCCGTTTCCACTAAACGTTGTATGATAAAATGAATAAGGTTCGGTATTGCCAATAGTTAATTTACCATTCGAATAATACTTAATTTGTGCATTTGCAAGAACTGCAACAGCCAAGAATACCACTAAGAGTATACTTTTAAAAAATAATGATTTCATAATATTACAAGTTTTAATTAATAACTTTTCGATATAAATAAAGGTACATATCCCTTAGACATCATTTTGTTACTGAGCCATCCAATCCTATGGTTACAGCTTGTCCAAAAGGAATATCCACAGTGCCAGGTTGAGCTTCCCATACAACCACACCAACCGCCCTAGTAGTTATACCAGTAGTAGTTTCATTGTTCGTATTTACTTCCTCCGATTCGTCCGTACATCCACAGAGAATCATCATAGAAAAAGAAAATAACATAAATAACTTTCTCATGACTATTCAAATTAAACATTAAGTGTCAAAAAATTACTTGATAAAGATTAGTATCTCACCTAAATGTAGGTAGTCTTATCCTTAAATTAGACATTGTGTTTGCTCTCATAACTTTAGATTTAAATAATTATTGCATTGATAATACTATTCTTCTGAAATATCTCTTCAACAGTTATAGGAGCAAAACCGTCTTTAAAATTAAGATAAAGACTTTTACTTTCATCATCCACATACACTTTAAGCCATTCGGGATCAACAGAAGTTTTTTGCCCCTCTCGCCATTCCATTTTAATATCAACATGTCTGTTAGCTACTGCAAAAGAAACAGGCATTAATAACATCACTAATAATACAAGCTCAAACTTTTTCATATTTATTAATTTTGTTTTTTGCAAATATAGGGGATAGATGATTCGTTTGTTATATTCATATAGTATACATTCACTATTTCAAGGGGACTTTCAGAGCATTAAAATAAAAAAAGTGCATGCCACTATCAATATAGCAGCATGCATTGCCTTATTCAGAAAAGAACTATTTAAATAGGATTATTTTAAAAGCTCGTTAATCAGATACTCACACAAGTTGGCTTCTTCCTGTAAAGCAGAGATTCCCAATTTTTGTCTGAACCTTAATCGCTTTGTAGAAACTGAACTAGGATTAATACCAAGCAATCTAGCTTCGGTTTTCGAATCAAAATTAAACATGCATAAACAACAATATTCCCACTCCTGACTTGATAAATTGGGGTATCGTTCTAATAAATACATTTTTAAATTCGGATAAGTTTCTGTTATTTCAGAAACAATAGAGAACCATAATTGCTCCGTTAGTAATGGTTCATTGCAATTCGTATTACGTTCAGCGATATTCACTAATTTTCTAAAAATTATTGACGTAACAATTCTTCTTCGTTGCAATTTCTTATAATTAGAGGTTAAGTTTTTAATTTCATTTTCTAATCGACTTTGACTACTTTCATTCTCTTTTTGCGAAACCACTAATTGATTTTTCTTTTTATCCAACTCTATAAAGGCATTAGCCAACTCTAGTTTTATATTATTCAACTCAAGGGCTTGCTTATTCATTTCATTTTTGGTTTTTTGCCTGTACAGCAAATAGAGTAATGTGATAGCTATACCAAAAATCAAACATATACAAATTATAATCATATACTTTTGCTGAGTGAGTTCCAATTGATGATTCTTTTCTTTAAGTCTCAAATTATTAAATTTCTTTTCTACTTCCAGTATTTTTGTATTATTCTGTAGTATAGTAATGGAATCACTAAAAGATTTACAACTTTCGAGATACTTAAGTGCTTCTTTATAGTTACCTTCCGCTTTAGTTACCTGATAAAAAGCCCGCTCTATACCATATTCATATTCAGAGTTATCTAAAGGCAGTGTAGACAAAAGCTCACGAGCTTTTAAAATATCACCAACTTGCAGATATAGTTTGATCAGACAGAATGTATTATACAATTCATTTTCCTTATCCAAAGATGTTGATTTAAGGAAATGATATTCTGCTTTAGAATATTGATTCATTGCCAAATAAATGTTACCCAAAGCATTATCTAGAGAAGATCTAACCTCATTATCATGCAACTGCTGGGCAATAGAATCTGCTATTCCCATATATTTTAATGCACATTCCAAAGAATCGAAAAAGGCCCATTCACGAGCTATATTTCGCAAAGCAAATACATGACTTTTGATATTACCCGCTTTCTTAAATAGTCCTTGTGCTTCCTCATATTGATGTCTGGTCTCCTTTTGCATATCCCTAAAATCATATAGATCGGCTATATACGTACATATATAGCCTGCTTCATTATATAGTTCTTTCTCTTTTGCGATTGCCAATACTTCTGCATAAATGCTCATTGCCTTATCATATTCCCCATCAGCCACTAGAGAGCGCCCCCAAAATAACCCTATATCTACTTGATCTTTAGTTATTCCATATTTAATCAGCCAAGAATATGCATGATCGAAATAGTAAGAAGGAGGAAGAGACGTATTCAATTTGTCAGCAGCTTTGCCAGCTATCAAGCACCAACGCACTAAATCTTCCTTATCCAGTTTATCAGGATAAGGAATACTTTGTATAATACGAAAAGCACTATCCGGATTGTCTTTGAGTATTCGCTCTGCAGCATTTAACGGAGTAGACACTGATTGTTGCCGTCTACAAGCTACAAAAAATAATATTAGCACTAGTGTTAACACATATGATAAATGTTTCATTATTATAGTTTTGTTATATGAATAAAAAAACAAACAAGTAAGTTAAACGAGGGGATAAAAAATTCTTTTCCCATTTTTCCGTTGAACCCTTGAAAACACAGATAGTATCAATATGTGCAATAATTATTTTTTCAGTTTCAAAAGTATTATGCTGTCTTGTAAAGATATGAATTATTTCTTAAACTACAAATAACCCTGTTGCATATTTTAAAATTAAAAATGTGAATCAGTAGTTGAATCAAAATTATACTGAAATGATTCAAATCAGTTAAGACATGAACATAAACTCTATAACATTACCGATAGTACTCTATACAGCTAGATCTCAATAACTTATAGTTTCCTATAATTTTTTGGAATGGAAACTGTCGTTTCCCGGTGAGGGAACGGGCGTTCCTTTTAATGGAAACGACCGTTCCTTTTAAAGGGAACTGGCGTTTCCTCCGAGGAAACTAACGCTTGCTGTATAACAATCGAGGTTGTCAACTAAATCCAATACAGTACAGACAACAAAAGAGGGGCTATCAGACATTAACACACTGAATATCAGACCACAACATCAAGTAAAATGTGTATTAAAGCATGGATATAGAGTGAGAGCAAATGCCTGCTCCCACACTGCTACCACACTTGCTACAACAGCTGTAACAACGATGAATAAGACGATACAAGCAAAAAGTGAGAGCATGGGAGCAAAACACGTGTTTAATTCATAGTAAGCAGAAAATATACTCACCTTGAATCTACTCTTATTATTTGCCTGCTATTGATTCTTCCGTCATTTGTCTTAGCAAACCGGTTGTGCTTGATTCAGTATGAAGTAAGCATTTCCGGTTACCGAACACAAAAAAGAAATCTTTGGCTCTCGATACAGCTACATTCATCAGGCTTTTATTGTTTTCTATAAAAAAGCAACCATCTTCGCCCCCGTATACAGTGGAAATAATAATAATACGGCATTCCGCACCTTGAAACGTATGTATGGTCCCCACACGTATTTTCTTTAAATGTTTAGGAAGAGCTTTTTTTATAACAGCTGCCTGCGCCTTGAAAGGAGTAATGACACCTATTAAATTTTCAATCCCACCCTCCTTAGGATAGGTACTCTGTATTTTGTCCGCGTGAGTTGCAATCCATTGAATTATCTGCTGCGCCTCCTCTTTATTGAAACGGCTACTCCCTCTTTTCTCAGAGGATTCAACTTCTATCGGGAAATGTCCCATTGCAGGAAATTCCGATTTCAGGGTATTCTTATCATCATGACGTATGCTACCCCGACAAGGTTTCAATTTTCCTTGATATACCAGTTTATTGCAATAATCTATTATTTCATCATAGCATCTTCGGTGCTCACTCAGAAACAGTCCTCTGCTACCATCCTTTCGAAAGCGACAGGCCATAGCAGCAATTCTCATTATGCTAGATTCTGCACAGTTCATTCCATTCTCCTGCAAAAGTTCATACTCGCTAGCATTACTAATGACATTATTCAGAGTTGCTAAAGTTACATCCATATCCGTCTTTATTTCCCAAACAGGAGGAATCTGCTCTTCATCACCTACCACAAGCGCCTTTTTTGCCAAACCAAATGATGGCAACGCTACTTCCGGCGATACCTGCCCTGCTTCATCTACAATCAACAGGTCTATATAATTGAATAAAAAAGACTTTTCCTCTTTGTTCGGCTCTCCTGTAGCAAATACTCCGGGCAGTCTGAAAAATGTCATCACCATACAAGGAGTCAGCATAGCCATCCGATGAAAACGCTTCTGCTGCACATTGGCATAACGACGTGGCTTTTGTTTATCAGTCAGACGATAATCACTAGAGAACCATCTTGCCTCATAATAATGTATAGCAAACCAAAAGGAAAGATAGCGTAAAGTCGTATCAAGCAGTGAGTTGATACCTTCCACATTCATTTCACTGACTTGTTTTTCTTTCCAAAGCCGTTGTTTTTCTATCTTTCTTTCCGCTTCTTCCAGCGGAATATCCTTTGGCCTTGGCACAAAATAGATATCAATCTCCTGTTTAAGTGCATTCAGACAATTATGGAAGCCTTTGACTTTCTTCTCTAATAATGCTAATACTGAATTGTGATGCGTTACTTTCTCCTCAAGCCCCGTCAGCTCTCCTTTTAATGCTATACAGTCACTATCATATTTCCTTTTTTCTCTAAGATAATAGGTCTGAATAGTATCCCAGCAGATATCCTCATTCCAGCAAGATTCTTCTTCCTGATTCATGTGCATACGCAATCTCTTCTCCATCTCTTTTCTAAATATCCGAAAAAAGCGGGAAAAGAAAACAAGATACCATGGAGTAGAATCATAATAATTTTGCCAGTCAGCGTAGCGATGACAACAAGTATCTAACTTCTCCTCTGTAGCTTTAAGTTTTGAAGCCACACTCATTGATTCGATTCTGAGCTGTTCTTTCAGTTGATTTGTTTTTTCAATAAACTCCCGATATGAATCATTCCCCATAATCTCTTGCACTTCATTCAGAAAATCTAAGATTTGCTTTTTCGACTGGACACAATGCTCCAATTTCTCATGAAGGGCAGCTGCTACTTCATCCCATTTTTTAAAGGTTCTATGAAAATAGCCGGACACCTTCTCTAAAAAAAAGTCTAAAGCTTTCTGCTCATTTTGCTCATTCTCCAATTCAGCAAAAGAAAATCCTCCCACCTCTGTCGTACAGAAATACCTTTTGTCTTTATTCTTATCCATAGCTTGCGTAGAGGGAAAATAAGCAGCAAGACTATTAACACCTTCTATCCAACGCTGCTCCAACAAATCATCCAGTCCGATATTGGGAATCTTTGCAAAAGAGTCTATCACATTCGTCACTGCTTGATTATTGGTGGAAGTTGCCACAATCACCGGAGGAGGATCCTCCACCAAAGCATGCGACACCAACATATCTGCCACAATACTCTGCAGAAGAGTGGTCTTACCCGTACCCGGGGGACCAGAAACGGCAAGCACATCTCCGTCCTTCAGAAAATGAAAATGGTTGACCGCTTCGCGTTGAGACTCCGACAAAGGATATTCACCCCCCATCTGACCGGAGTGTTGATACATACATCTGAGAGAATGTGCCTGATAAGGGGCTTCCTGTGTTTCCTGTTCTCCGGTGAGCATCTTGTCATACAGGGATAAAGAGAGATTCTTTCCCGCTAATATCTTTTTGTAAAGACTACGAATATGAAACTTTGCATCTACTGTTTGGTCCAAAATGAAATAGGACTCCTCATCCAGTGCCAATAATTCTCCCTTTTCACTCTTTTTATTTTCTATTTCCGTTTCACCCCAAGACACACAAAGAGCTTTCTCATAAAAAGACCGAACTGCTTCCCAGTAATTATCCCAGTTTTGAAAGTTTTCTTTCAAGAAATGTTTTTGAGGATATTCACTCCATGCTCCGATCGCTTTCTCTTGCATATGAAAAGGAGTCAGTACATCTCTGGGAATCCAAGGCGTCTTATAGATAGAATCAGGAGGAAAAAGCGTTCCGTCTTTATCCAATCTGGCAGGAACATATAAAATACCAAATGGCACACGAACATCCACCCCTAAATCAATCAATCCATCTGCCAGAACTTTAGGAATAAGAATCACTTCAAGCTTATCCTTCTTCGTGTCTGAAGGTTTATTTTCTACCCAAAATTCATTAGTAGCCAAAGAATTGATCCTGCCGGATGAAAGTTCAGAATCCTTCGCTTTTTGATAATTTTCCCCAGAAAAATCGATATAAGATTTTACTCTAGTAGCTTCATAAAAGAATTTTGTTAATCGTTTTTTGAGTTCATTCATTATTTTTTTTCATGTTAAGTTGTGTGATAACTTTATAACTACAGGCATTTCTCATTTCTTACGTGACAAATATAGATAATTCTAACCTAACCAAGAATCATATTGGCATTTTTCTATCTTGTACACTATATATATTACAGGAGAAATCTCATTTCAACGCTTACATACCATGCATATATAAAATCACTGTTAAATCACTCCGCAATCTCAAACAAAAAGGTCATCTGTCTGTTACATACCCGACTTGAATATAGTAACCTAAACTTTTAAATTATGGCTAGAGAAAGCGTAAAAATCTTACAAGGAAAGCTGGATGTAGAAAGCTTGATTTCACAGTTGAATGCAGCATTGTCTGAAGAATGGCTGGCATACTACCAGTATTGGGTAGGTGCATTAGTAGTAGAAGGCGCTATGCGTGCAGACGTACAAGGCGAGTTCGAAGAACATGCAGAAGAAGAACGCAGACATGCGCAACTGCTTGCCGACCGCATTATCGAACTAGAAGGAGTACCCGTATTGGACCCGAAGAAATGGTTCGAACTGGCAAGGTGCAAATATGATGCTCCCCAAGGATTTGATTCTGTAAGTCTGCTAAAAGATAATGTAGCTTCTGAGCGTTGCGCAATACTGCGTTATCAGGAAATTGCTGACTTTACCAATGGAAAAGATTTCACTACCTGCGACATTGCCAAGCATATCCTTGCTGAAGAAGAAGAGCATGAACAAGATCTTCAGGATTACCTGACTGACATTGCCAGAATGAAAAAATCATTTCTCGACAAGTAATTTCCGACTCGTCAGAGAATGAACGAAAGGCAGTCTTAAAAAGAGAATATCAAAACATTCTCTCTTCAAGATTGCCTTTTTTCACAAATATATGCGAAAACGCCCCCGAAGTTTATACTCCTTTAAACTCCTTTTGAACAATTTTCGTCCTGATTGGAACACCGCATTTCAGTTGATTCCTCCTACCTTTGCAACCACACTTAATCATAAAGTGCATAGAAAACAGGTATAAAGAGTATAAAAAGAAAAGACTATGGCAAATCAATTATCAAGAACTGATAGTTCATCCAATCAGGATATCAGACAACGATTCAACGTAAAAAAAACAATCATCGGAGTTATTGTTTTATTAATAGGATTATTTCACTTACCTGAAGCGATCCTCCTCATTATGGACGGCATTTCTTTAGATAGCATATTGTATCTTATCGGCAATATATTACTCTGTCTGCTTGGCATATACCAACTTAAATTCCGTTCCAGGGAAATGAGATATCTGCCGACTAAAAGCGTGGTCAAAGAGAAAAACTATTCTTTCAATCTGAAATACCTTGAACCATTGAAAGAGATGATCGAATCAGGCAATTTTTCTAACAATATCAATATTGAGAAAGGAACAGGCGGAAATCTTCGGCTGGATGTCCTCATGTCGGCTGACAAGAAATTCGCAGCAGTGAGATTGTTACAGTTTATCCCTTACAGCTACATTCCGGTCATGGATATGCAATATCTGCGGAATGACAAGATCGCCGCTCTGGAGAATTTCCTGGAACACTCTAAATAAGGGTCCGTTTTATTTTATCCATCCCCACTTTTATGTAATAGTGCGATAAAAACCAAACTATTTTCAAACAAATCAAGAAGAAATCTTTCTTTTTTCGTATTTTTGTCCCAATATGCACGTTTAATTCAAGTAGACAACGAACATCAACGAAAAAGAATGAGAGTAATTGATTTAATACATAACAGCGAAAAAACAGCTTTCTCTTTCGAAATCCTTCCTCCACTGAAAGGTACAGGCATCGAAAAGCTGTATCAGACTGTCGATACCCTTCGGGAGTTTGATCCGAAATATATCAATATCACCACGCATCGCAGCGAATACGTATATAAGGATCTGGGCAACGGACTTTTCCAGCGAAACCGGCTGAGAAGACGCCCGGGGACTGTTGCCGTAGCTGCCGCTATCCAGAACAAGTATAATATAACGGTGGTTCCGCACATACTGTGCAGCGGCTTCACCCGTGAAGAAACCGAATATGTACTGCTCGACCTGCAATTCCTCAATATCACCGATCTGCTGGTACTTCGGGGAGATAAGGCCAAACATGAATCAGTATTCACTCCCGAGGGCGACGGGTACCATCATGCTATCGAGTTGCAGGAACAAATCAATAACTTCAATAAGGGAATCTTTGTAGACGGCTCGGAGATGAAAGTAACCAACAGTCCGTTCTCCTACGGTGTGGCTTGCTATCCGGAGAAGCACGAGGAGGCTCCCAACATCGAATCCGATCTCTTCTGGCTGAAAAAGAAAGTAGAAGCAGGGGCGGAATATGCTGTGACACAGTTATTCTACGACAATAAGAAATACTTCGAATTTGTAGAGCAAGCGAAGGCAGCAGGTATCAATGTGCCTATCATTCCGGGCATCAAGCCATTCAAGAAGTTGTCTCAACTCAGTATGGTGCCCAAGACATTCAAAGTAGACTTGCCGGAAGATTTGGTCAAGGAGGTTTTGAAATGCAAGAACGACAAGGAAGCCGAACAGGTTGGTATCGAATGGTGCGTCGCCCAATGCAAAGAGTTAATGGCACATGGAGTGCCAAGCATCCACTTCTACTCCATCGGAGCAGTGGACAGTATCAAAGAAGTGGCTAAAATCATTTATTGATATGTTTTTCAGAGACGTAATCGGACAAGAAGAAATCAAGCAACAACTCATTCAGGAAGTGAGTGAAGGGCGCATACCGCATGCCCAATTGATCTGTGGCCCCGAAGGAGTCGGTAAAATGCCGCTGGCTATCGCTTATGCCCGCTACATCAGTTGCACCAACCGGGGTGAGACGGATGCCTGCGGAGTATGTCCGTCGTGTGTGAAATTCAACAAACTGGTACATCCGGACGTACATTTCGTATTCCCCATCGTGAAAAGTTCTAAAGGAAAACGGGAAGTGTGCGACGACTATATCGCCGACTGGAGACCATTCGTTCTGAAGAATCCGTACTTCAACCTGAATCACTGGCTGAGAGAAATGGATGCCGAGAATGCACAGGCCATCATCTACGCAAAAGAGAGCGATGAAATCCTGAAGAAACTCAGCCTCAAATCAAGCGAAGGAGGATTCAAGATCACGATTCTTTGGTTGCCCGAAAAGATGCATCCGGTATGTGCCAACAAATTATTGAAATTGCTCGAAGAGCCACCTGAGAAAACCATCTTCCTGCTCGTATCGGAAGCTCCGGAAATGATTCTGCCTACTATTCTGAGCCGTACTCAACGCATGAACGTGCGAAAAATAGACGAACCGGCCATCGACCGCGTATTGCAGTCCAAATACGGTATCCAGCCTGCCGACAGCCTTTCCATTGCCCATCTGGCAAACGGGAACTTTATCAAAGCACTGGAAACTATTCATCTGAATGAAGAGAATCAGCTCTTCTTCGACTTATTTGTCAGCCTGATGCGATTGTCCTATCAACGGAAAATCAGGGAAATGAAGCTCTGGAGCGAACAGGTTGCCGGCATGGGACGTGAACGCCAGAAGAACTTTCTGGAATACTGCCAGCGCATGATCCGCGAAAACTTTATATTCAATCTCCATCAGCGTGATCTGACATACATGACAATCAACGAACAGAATTTCGCCTCTCGCTTTGCTCCTTTCGTCAACGAAAGGAACGTAATAGGCATCATGGATGAACTAAGCGAAGCGCAACTGCATATAGAACAAAATGTAAATGCCAAGATGGTATTTTTCGACTTCTCTCTGAAGATGATCGTACTGTTGAAGCAATAATAAATATATAAACTATGGAATATAAGCTTCATAATGGGAGCGGCGGTCTTTGCTGCAAAGGATGCTCCCGACAAGATAAGAAACTGAACACTTACGATTGGCTGGCAGACATACCAGGCAACGCGGAAGAGTGTGATATGGTGGAAGTGCAATTTAAAAACACCCGAAAAGGCTATTACCGCAACAGCAACAAGATCAAACTGGAAAAGGGAGACATCGTTGCCGTAGAAGCTGCTCCGGGCCATGACATCGGCGTCGTGACCCTGACGGGAAGACTCGTCCCGCTGCAAATGAAGAAGGCCAACTTCAAGACTGATGTTGAAATAAAGAGAATCTACCGGAAAGCAAAACCGGTGGATATGGAGAAATTCAACGAAGCGAAAGCAAAGGAACATGCGACCATGATCCGTGCCCGCCAGATCGCACTGAACCTGAACCTGGATATGAAAATCGGTGATGTGGAATATCAGGGCGACGGCAATAAGGCCATCTTCTACTACATTGCTGACGAACGTGTGGACTTCCGCCAACTGATTAAGGTACTTGCCGAAGCTTTCCGTGTCCGTATTGAAATGAAACAAATCGGTGCACGACAGGAAGCAGGACGTATCGGAGGTATCGGTCCTTGCGGACGGGAGCTTTGCTGCGCTACTTGGATGACGAGCTTTGTATCGGTATCTACAAGTGCCGCCCGCTTTCAGGACATTTCACTGAATCCTCAAAAGCTTGCCGGACAGTGCGCAAAGTTAAAGTGTTGTCTCAACTATGAGGTGGACTGCTATGTGGAAGCTCAGAAGCGCCTCCCTTCCAAAGAAATCGAACTGGAAACAAAGGACGGCACTTTCTACTTCTTCAAGGCTGATATTCTGAGTAATCATGTTTCTTACTCTACGGACAAGAACTTCCCCGCCAATCTGGTAACAATCAGTGGAAAACGTGCCTTTGAGGTAATTGCCATGAACAAGAAAGGAATGAAACCGGATAGTCTGCTCGAAGCTGAAGTGAAGCAAGAATCCAAAAAGCCGATTGACTTGCTGGAACAGGAAAGCCTCACCCGCTTCGACCGTAACCGAAATAATAAGGACGGAAACAACGGTAACCGGAACAAGAAGAAGAGAAAAGGAAATAATGACAACCGCCCGCAGGCACAGGCCGAAAGTGGAAATCGTCCGCAGCAACCTCAGAGGGGGGAGAACGAGAATCGTCCCCAACCGTCAGAGAACGGCAACAGAGGAGAAAGAGGAGACAGAGAAAATCGTCCGAGAAACAATAACAATAATAACCGGAACAGAGGACAGAATCAAGGACGGAATAATGAGAACAGACGTCCGGAAAGAGGACAGAATCAGGAACGTCCACAGAATCCGAACCGTCCGCAGAATCAAGAGCGTGACCTGAAAGAAATTCGAATCAAGAGAAACCACAAAATAATGAAAAGCCTGCTCAGGAATAGCTTATTTTGTTTATTCGGTGCCTGCCTCATGGCAGCCTGTAATGAAAATACCGTGTATCACTCCTACCAGTCCCTGCCCAATGAGGGATGGGGAAAGAGTGATACACTCTCTTTTCAGTGTCCTGTTACGGACAGTATTCCTGGTACACTCAGATTATTTGCGGAAGTTCGTAACAGAAGTGAATACCCTTACCGCAACCTTTACTTATTCATTCATGAAAACCTGCTTGATTCCACAGTATGGCGCACTGACACGATAGCGGTCAACCTGGCTGATTCCACAGGAAGATGGACAGGAAATGGCTGGGGAAGTATCTATCAAACAGCTGTTTTTGTCAAATCTGTCCGCCCGCTGCATCCCGGAAACTACACAGTTAAGATTGTGCACGGAATGCAGGATGAGAAGTTAACCGGACTCAATGACGTCGGTATCCGGATTGAAAAACAAGAAGAATAGATTAAAGCCTTCTGCCTCTTCCGGCATCCAGCCTCAGGAAGATAAACAATAAAATGGTGAATCCCCACAAGGAAGAACCTCCGTAACTGAAGAACGGCAAAGGAATACCAATTACCGGAGTCAGCCCAAGCACCATCCCGACATTAATAAAAAGATGGAAAAGGAAAATACTGACAACGGAATATCCATAGACACGTGCAAAAGTGGAAGTCTGCCGCTCGGATAAAGCAATCAGTCTCAGAATCAATATAAGGAAAGCCAACAGAACAGCAGCCGAACCGACAAATCCCTGCTCCTCTCCCACTGTACAGAAGATAAAGTCAGTATCTTGTTCGGGCACATATTTCAGTTTCGTCTGTGTGCCATTCAGAAAGCCTTTTCCAGTCAATCCACCGGAACCGATAGCTATCTTTGACTGATTGACATTATATCCTGCTCCCGTCAGGTCTTCTTCCATACCGAGTACAACCTTGATACGGATTTGCTGATGGGATTCCAAAATGTTATCAAATACATAGTTACTGGAATACAGGAAGCCGATAGAGCCGATGGCAAACAGGGCAATCAGGAAATAGGAACGTTGACGCTCTCTCAATGCCAGATAGAACAGATAACCTATCACAAGGACACAAAGCCCCCATTGCACCCATACCAGACTGAAGTGTATTCCGTATTCCGATATTAAATATGCGATAAGCAGAATGATCAGGCTTCCTCCGATAATGTTCCGTGTGGGTTCCCACTTTTTGGGGTACACCCATACCATTCCTCCGGCAAACAACAGAATCAATAACAACACGATAAATTCGCCCAACGGTGTGGGAGTATCGGCAATAAAGACCTCGTCAAAACGGATGCCGACAACAAAGTAAATCACTGCACACAAACCGGCAAAAAGCACTACACCGGGCATTCCTTCCCGATAAAGCACCAAAAAGAAGGCAAGATAAACTAATGCCGACCCCGTCTCCCGCTGTCCGATAATCAGGAGCATCGGAAGGAGAATGATAAAGCCCAAGACGAAAGCACATTTTTCTTTCTTTATGCTGAATGAGTATGAGTTCATATATTTCGCCAACGCCAGTGCCGTAGCAAACTTGGCAAACTCGGCGGGTTGCAGGCTGACCGGTCCCATCACCAGCCACGAACGCGACCCTTTCGTATCCGGTGCGATAAAGATGGTAACAATAAGCAGCACAATCATCCCTACATATATAATGTACGCGAACATATCATACATCCGGTCTTCCAGCATCAGCAAAACAAATCCCAGACCAAAGGAGCAGATAATCCATACAAACTGCTTTCCGGCACGGGTAGAGAAATCAAAGAAGTCACGATCGCCATAGTCATAGCTGGCACCGCAAACGCTGAACCATCCGCCGACAATCAAAAGCAGATAGATACCAATCGTTACCCAATCCAGTGTTTTCCACAAACTATCGTTCCTCGTTACCATATAAAATGATTCTGTTACTGATTTCTTCTGCTCTTAACTCATTCTCGGGCGACAACTTCCCTTTCATATATTGTTCCATCATCAATGCACCGATCGGCACTCCATAAGTCGCTCCCCAACCTCCATTCTCTACATATACGGCAATGGCGATCTTAGGCTGGTTCATCGGAGCAAAGCCCATAAACACCGAATGGTCATGTCCGCGATTCTGCGCTGTTCCTGTCTTTCCGCAGGCTTCAAGTTCCGGCACCATCACGGACAGCATACGGCAAGTACCTCCGGTGGCAGCAGCACGCATTCCTTCTACCACAGATTCATAATGTCTTCGCTCTATGGTTGTGTTGCGTGGATGTCGATAAATGCTATCCAACTGCGCATCCTGAATTTCCTTCACAATATGTGGTGTTGTAAAATGTCCGCGATTGGCAATCGTTGCCCCTAAGTTAGCTATCTGAAGAGGGGTAGACAGAATTTCACCTTGTCCGATGGAGATACTGATGACCGTCAGTCCGTTCCAGTGTCCACGATAAGCCTTGTCATAAAATTGCGCGTTCGGTATCAAGCCCCGTTTCTCTCCGGGCAAATCAACTCCTAACTTATAGCCGAATCCCTGAGAAACCATGTGATCTTTCCAAACTGTGATGGCATTCTGCGGTGAACCGTACTTGCGATCGCCGAACATACGGAACAGCCCCCAACAGAAATAGGAGTTGCAAGAAGTCGCAATAGCCGGAATCAATGGCAAAGGTGAGCCGTGAGCATGACATCCCACTGTCAGACGCCCATAATGGAAACCACGAGAACAGGGGAAAGAAGGACTTTGCTCGGTAATGATTCCTTCTTGCAGGAAGGTCAGTCCCTGTGCCGTCTTGAAAGTTGACCCCGGAGGATAGACTCCCATCAACGCACGATTGAGCAACGGTTTCTGTTTATCGCGTTGCAGCATCAGATGGTTCTTGCCACGCTGACGACCAATCATCAGATGCGGATCATAATTCGGAGAAGAAACCAGACAAAGGATTTCTCCGGTTTCCGGTTCGATAGCTACGATACTTCCAATCTTATTTTTCAATAACCGTTCGCCTAATATCTGCAAATCGATGTCGAGACTCAGAGTCAGATTCTTTCCCGGAATGGAAGGACGGTCATACTCTCCGTCCATATAACGTCCCTGGATACGTCCATGCGCATCGCGCAACAGAATCTCTACTCCCTTTTCTCCACGCAGGTATTTCTCGTACGATCTTTCAACTCCCAGTTTTCCTACATAATCTCCGCGGATGTAGTATCCCTCTTCATCCGCCTCCATATCTTTAACGGATACCTCACCGATATCCCCCAAAGCATGGGCGGCAGCATTGTATGAATATTGCCGGATCGTACGCCGCTGAATATAAAAACCGGGAAACTTGAACAGTTTCTCCTGGAAGACACCGCACTCCTCCGCAGAGAGTTGTGACATGAACAGCTGGTTGGTATATCGGGAATATCCCGGATTGCGGCGGCGGTCTCTCATATCACTCATGATCTTAAGGAACTGAGCACGAGTAATGCCCAACGACTCACATAAATCGAGTGTATCCAGATTTTCGACCTCTTTCGGGACAAGAGTGATGTCATAGGCCGGCTGGTTGAATACCAGCAGTTTGCCGTTACGGTCGTAAATAGCACCCCGTGAGGGATATTGAATTTTATTCAGGAAAGCATTGCTGTCGGCATTCTTCTTGTAGTCGTCTGTCGTTATCTGTAATACAAAGAGGCGTATCAGATAAATCAACACAATAGTTAAAGCAATCCCCCCGATAACAAATTTCCGCTTTTCTAATCTATAGTCTTTTGCCATTCCTATCTCCTTATTCCTTCTACAGCAAGAATGCAGGTTAAAGTCAGAAGGGTGCACGAAATCACCCGCAATAACAACAGCCAGATGCTGGTAAATGAGAAGAACTCAATGCTGAGTAATGCCAGACTATGGACAAAAACACTTGCCGTGGTATATTTCAGGAAAGGAGTGATGCCCATGCTCTTGAAAGAAGGGATGATACTGTCCAAATTGTCACGCGGAGTAAACAGGCGCAGCAAGGACGGACGAAGGAAAGCCAGCAGCACGGTTGCCGCAGCATTCATCCCCGGAGTATCGGCAAAAATATCAATGGTTAGTCCGAAGAAGAAAGCCCACAACATCAACTCATTCCGGGAAGTTCCGGAAGCGAATTTCAGTATAAAGTAAATGTAGAGAAAGGGAGTAGCATATCCGGCAATATGTACGTTATTCAGGATCAGTACCTGAAGAAGTACCAGCCCGATAAACCATCCGATTCTATGTATATAGGTAATTATCATTATTTCACAGCCTTATTTTCCAGTTCTTTCTGTTCCTGCTGACCGTTCCGGGCTATCACCCGCACATCACTCACCTTGCCGAAATCGGTAGCCAACTTGATTTTCAGCAAATAAGACAATCCGTCGTGCGAATCGGACATATCATCGACTGTTCCTACCATGATTCCTTCAGGGAATACGGTAGAGAAGCCGCTTGTCACCACCGTATCACCCAGATTAAACTCTGCATGACGAGGCAAATCTTTCAGATACGCATAACGGGAATCTCCATGCTCCCACTTCAGATAACCAAAGTAGTCACTTCCGACAATCTTGCAACTAATATTTGACTTGCTGTTCAATACCGAAATCACGAGTGAATACGAAGAGGAGGTTTCATAGACAATGCCCACTATTCCGTTTCCGTCCACCACTCCCATTTCGGGACGGATGCCGGAAGAAGAACCCTGATCGAGCGTTATATAATTATCCGCCTGATTCAGACTGTTCTTAATGACGTGTGCCTTGAACAACCGATAATCTGTCAGAGGTATCTCCCTGATGCTGTTTACAGTGGCCGAATCAACCTGATGCTCCCGCAACGCCTTTTCCAGATTAGTGATCTGCTGTTCGAGCGCCATATTACGATCCAGCAAGTCTGCGTTGACCGATTTGAGATGGAAATAAGAGCTTATTCCTCCCGAAACTTCATAAACTGCCCCCACAACGACATTGGCAGATGTAAAGAAAGTACTCTGCTGGTAGTTGTTGAACCGAAATAACAAAACAAAACTGGCTACCTCTAATACGATGAAGAGGAACCAGTAATTGTATTTCAAAAGGAAGTTTATTAAATTCCGCATGAATAATGATCCGTATTATTTATCTCATCAAGAAAGAGAAACGGTCTACATTCTTTAATGCCACACCCGTACCTTTGGCTACTGCGTGCAAAGGATCTTCAGCAATGTGGAAAGGTATGTTAATTTTATCTGTCAAACGCTTGTCCAGTCCGCGAAGCAATGCACCACCACCGGCAAGATAAATACCGTTGTGTACAATATCCGCATACAGTTCGGGCGGCGTATTTTCCAATGCACTCAGGATGGCTGTTTCAACCTTGGAGATGGATTTCTCCAGACAGTGAGCCACTTCCTGATAACATACGGGCACTTCCATCGGAAGAGCTGTAATACGGTTCGGTCCATGAACGATGTAATCTTCCGGAGCGTCATCGCCAAGCTCGGTCAGTGCAGCACCTACGTTGATCTTAATACGTTCTGCCATACGTTCGCTGACTTTCACATTATGCTGACGGCTCATGTACTCCTGGATATCCGCAGTCAGATCATCACCGGCGATACGGATAGAGTTGTTGGAAACGATACCTCCCAAAGAGATAACGGCAATTTCCGTAGACCCACCACCTATATCCACGATCATGTTTCCTTCGGGCGCTTCTACATCAATACCGATACCGATCGCCGCAGCCATCGGTTCGAATATCAGATAGACGTCACGCCCACCGGCATGCTCGGCCGAGTCACGAACGGCACGGAGTTCTACTTCCGTACTTCCCGACGGCACACCGATCACCATACGAAGTGACGGCGAAAACAAGTGATTACGAGTATTTACCTGTTTAATCAAACCGCGCATCATTTGCTCACAAGCATAGAAGTCGGCGATCACTCCATCCCTCAACGGACGAATAGTACGTATATTTTCGTGGGTCTTTTCGTGCATCAACTTCGCCTTTTCCCCAACGGCGATCATCTTATCTGTACGGCGATCCAAGGCCACAACCGAAGGCTCATCCACCACAATTTTCCCGTTTGTGATGATGATGGTATTGGCTGTCCCCAAGTCCATCGCTATTTCTTGTGTAAAAGAGAATAATCCCATTAATATAAAGTATTAAGTATTAAGTATTAGGTATAAAGTATCAGGTATAAAGTAGACTGCCTTATCCGCAAGGTTAATACTTAATACCTAATACTTAATGCCTGTTTTCAATGTTTAAAATGACGGATACCGGTGGTCACCATCGCCATACCGTGCTCGTTGCAGTAAGCAAAAGTAAGATCGTCTTTCACCGAGCCGCCCGGCTGGATGACTGCCGTAATACCTTCTTTGTCTGCTATTTCCACGCAATCCGGGAAGGGGAAGAAAGCATCTGAAGCCATTACCGCACCGTTCAGATCGAATCCGAATGATTTGGCTTTTTCAATCGCTTGTTTCAAGGCGTCTACCCGTGAAGTCTGTCCCACACCGCTTGCAAGAAGCTGTTTGCCTTTTGCCAGCACGATAGCGTTTGACTTACTGTTCTTAACGATCTTGTTGGCAAACAACAGATCTTCTACTTCTTCCGGAGTAGGAGCTTTGTCTGTCACAGTTCTCAGATCGGCAACCGTTTCAATATTCATATCTTTGTCCTGCACCAATACACCGTTCAACAAAGCACGGAACTGTTTCTTAGGCAGTTTGGCTTCTTTGCGAACCAGGATGATGCGGTTCTTTTTCTGTCCCAGAATCTCGAGCGCGTCTACGTCATAGTCCGGTGCAATAATCACTTCGAAGAATATCTTGTTGATCTCTTCAGCTGCTGCTTTGTCAATCACTCCGTTAGTAATCAACACGCCTCCGAAAGCGGAAACGGGATCACCGGCCAACGCGTCTGTCCATGCTTCCAGTACAGTTGGACGAGAAGCCAGGCCACAAGCATTATTATGTTTCAGGATAGCGAAAGTCAAATCTTCGTATTCGTCGATCAGATCGACGGCAGCATTGATGTCCAGCAAGTTGTTATAAGAGATTTCCTTACCGTGAATCTGATCGAACATGGCGTCCAGATTTCCGTAGAAATAACCTTTCTGATGAGGGTTTTCACCGTAACGGAGTTGCTTCTGGTTGTTTACCGAACAACGGAAAGCAGAACCTTCGCCGGCATCGAAATAATTGAAGATAGCTGAGTCGTAGTGAGAAGAAACGGCAAACGCTTCTTTTGCCATCCAGCGACGTTCTTCGAGTGAAGAAGTAGCACCATGTTCCATCAGCATATCCAGCAATGGCTTATATTGTGCCTGAGAAGCCACGATGATGACATCGTTATAGTTCTTGGCAGCAGCACGAATCAAAGAGATTCCACCTATATCGATTTTTTCAATGATGTCTGCTTCGGATGCACCGGAAGCTACGGTAGCTTCAAACGGATACAGGTCGACAATAACCAAATCTATTTCGGGGATTTCATACTTTTCAATCTGTTGAATATCCTGTTCCAGGTCACGACGGCAAAGGATACCTCCGAAAATCTTCGGATGTAATGTCTTCACTCTACCACCGAGGATTGAAGGATAAGTGGTCAAATCTTCCACTGCCTTACAAGGATATCCTAGTGATTCAATAAACTGACGAGTTCCACCTGTTGAGAGAAACTCTACTCCTTCTTCGTAAAGTTTGGTAATAATTTCATCCAAACCTTCCTTATGGTATACAGATACCAATGCAGTTTTTATTCTTTTAGACTCTGACATTGAATTGCTTATTAAGTATTTGATGCGCAAAGTTACGAAATATTGTTTATCGTACGTAATAAATAAGGTGTGAATTAATAAAAAAAAGCGTTGACTGTTCCTGTTGGAAAGTCAACGCTCCTTCGCACATAGAGCTTCTAATCAAAATCTATTACCAGATAGACACTCGTTTGTCCTTCGCTACGAACATAGGATCATGTTCTGTGATATTGAATGCTTCGTACCAGTTCTGGATATGAGGCAATGCTCCGTCCACACGCCATTTTCCTAAAGAGTGAGGATCGAGTTTGGTCAGTCGGAGAATCTCTTCCGGGCGGATGTGTCCGGCCCATACATTAGCATAAGCAAGGAAGAAACGTTGTTCGGGAGTAAATCCGTCAACAACTTCCAGCGGTGCTGTTTCCATTGCTTTCTTGAAAGCCGCGAAAGAAACCTGCAAGCCACCGTGGTCGGCAATGTTCTCTCCCAAAGTAAGTTCACCGTTTGCATGCACACCGGGAGCCACTTCTATGCTGTCAAAGAAGTTAACCATCACTTGAGCACGTTCCTCGAACTTTTTAGCATCTTCTTCTGTCCACCAGTCTTTCAGGTTACCATCCTTGTCGTATTGACGACCCTGATCGTCGAATCCGTGAGTCATTTCATGGCCGATTACCACACCGATAGCACCATAGTTCATCGCATCGTCAGCGTTCATATCAAAGAACGGAGCCTGCAGGATAGCGGCTGGGAAACAGATTTCGTTGGTTGTCGGGTTATAGTAAGCATTTACCGTCTGAGGTGTCATCAACCACTCGTCCTTGTCAACCGGCTTACCGGCTTTCGCAATCATGTCATTGAAGTCCCATTGGCTGGCACGCTCGATATTTGCCCAATAAGAGTCGTCTTTGATCTCCAGAGCAGAGTAATCTTTCCATTTATCCGGGTAACCGATCTTTACATGAAAAGTTGCCAGTTTTTCTAATGCTTTCACCTTTGTCGGTTCGCTCATCCATTCCAGCGCTTTGATGCGTTCGCCCAGAGAAGTCTGCAAATTCTTCACCAATCCAACCATACGTTCTTTGGCAGCGGCAGGGAAGTATTTCTCGACATACATCTGTCCTACTACTTCACCCAAAGAGCCGTCTACAGTGCTTACCGCACGTTTCCAGCGAGGCTGCATTTCTTTCTTGCCAGACATTGTTCTACTATAGAAGTCGAAGTTTTGTGCTACGAAATCATCACTAAGGAAAGAGGCTGCGGCATCGATCAGATTCCATTGAAGATAGAACTTCTG
>QWCY01002756.1_pt1 | contig 22338 bp, 15 predicted proteins | sample 1972631 | NCBI WGS metagenome assembly QWCY01 (sample SAMN09866696, study PRJNA288562) | Human gut metagenome isolate pre1_stool, whole genome shotgun sequencing... | isolation source: gut | host: Homo sapiens | place: USA: California
CGCAAAAGCGCCGTGGGTCGAAGATGGCCCATACTCTGATATTTTTCTGGAGGATATTCCATGTCTGAACTACGCACTGAAATTTCCCGGCGGAGGACCTTCGCCATCATCTCCCATCCGGACGCCGGCAAGACCACGCTGACAGAGAAGTTCCTGCTGTACGGCGGGGCCATCGCCCAGGCGGGCGAGGTCAAGGGAAAGCGGGCCCGCGCCGCCACCTCTGACTGGATGGAGATCGAGAAGCAGCGGGGCATCTCCGTCACGTCCTCCGTGCTGCAGTTCCAGCACAGCGGCTTCTGCATCAACATCCTGGACACCCCTGGCCACCAGGATTTCTCCGAGGACACCTACCGGACCCTGATGGCCGCGGACTCCGCCGTCATGGTCATTGACGGCGCCAAGGGTGTGGAGCCCCAGACCCGGAAGCTGTTTAGGGTCTGCGCCATCCGCCACATCCCCATCTTCACCTTCATCAACAAGATGGACCGGGAGACCAAAGACCCCCCGGAACTGTGCGAGTTCCAGGGCGTCTACGACCGGGAGAAGCAGCGCATCCTGTTCTTCCAGGCGGAGGAGCGGGGCAAGAAGGTCGGCTCCGCCGAGGTGGCCCTGGACGACCCGGCGCTGGAGGACATGATCGGCGCACAAAAGGCCGCCGCCCTCCGGGAGGAGGTGGAGCTGCTGGGGGCCGGACGGGAGTTTGACATGGAGGCTGTGCGGAACGGCACCCTGTCCCCCGTGTTCTTCGGCTCCGCCCTCACCACCTTCGGCGTGGAGCCGTTCCTGGAGGAGTTCCTCCGCATGACCACGCCGCCCCTGCCCCGTGTCAGCGACCAGGGGGAGGTGGATGTGTTCAGCGAGGACTTCTCCGCCTTTGTGTTCAAGATCCAGGCCAATATGAACAAGGCCCACCGGGACCGGCTGGCCTTCATGCGCATCTGCTCCGGCAAGTTTGAGCGGGACACGGAGTATTTTCATGTCCAGGGCAACAAAAAGCTGCGCCTCTCACAGCCCCAGCAGATGATGGCCGCAGAGCGGGAGATCATCGACGAGGCCTACGCCGGGGACATCATCGGTGTGTTTGATCCCGGCATCTTCTCCATCGGCGACACGGTGACGGTGCCTGGAAAGAAATTCAAGTTCTCCGGCATCCCCACCTTCGAGCCGGAGCACTTCATGCGGGTGTCTCCCAAGGACACCATGAAGCGCAAGCAGTTCATCAAGGGCACGGAGCAGATCGCCCAGGAGGGCGCCATCCAGATTTTCAAGCTGCCCGGCGCCGGCCTGGAGGAGGTCATCGTGGGCGTCGTGGGCACCCTGCAGTTCGACGTGTTCCAGTACCGGATGAGGAGCGAGTACGGCGTAGAGCTCTACATGGAGGGACTGCCCTACGAGCACCTGCGGGTCATCACCGCCTGCCCCTGCAAGCCGGAGGATCTGGTGCTGTGCACCGGCGCCGCCCTGCTGGAGGACTTCAAGGGCCGCCTGCTGGTGGCATTCGGCGGGGAGTGGTCCGTGGGCTTTCTCACCAAGCACAACCCCGGCCTGGAGCTGGCCGAGTCCCTGTCTGTCTGAGCCTGAAACCGTCCGCCGGAAAGAGGCGGACGGTTTTTTGTTTTTCTTTCTTCCGGCTGTCACCTTTTCGGCGGAAACCGCATCCTAATAAGTGACCGGTCAAACGAACCCAAAGGAGCGCTCAGTCCCGCCATGACAAATTTTTTGTTGGACAAAGAAATATTCTGCGACCAGGTAATCCGAAACCAGGAGACCATGTTCCGCACTGCCAAGGCTATCCTTCACCAGGACGAAGATGCGGAGGACGCCGTGCAAGAGGCCATCTGCGCCGCCTATGCCGGCCGCGGCAGTCTGCGGGACCCGGCGCGGTTCCGACCCTGGATCCTGAAAATTCTGGTCAACAAGTGCTATGAGTTCTGCCGGAAGCGGAGGACCACGGTGGACCTGGCGGATATCCAGGACTTCCTGCCGGCTCCGGCGGCAGACCAGGCGGAGCGCCTGTCTCTATGGCAGGCGGTCATGGCGCTGAACAGCGACCTGCGGGCGGTCGTGACCCTGTTTTATTATGAGGACCTCTCCATCCGGGAGATCAGCGCCGTTCTGGGCATCAGCGAGGCGGCGGTGAAGACCCGTCTCTCCCGAGGGCGGTCCCGGCTAAAACAACTATTACACGAGGAATGAGGTGCGCAAGGTGGAGCCATTCGACAAGCGACTGAAAGAGCGGGCGAAGCAGGAACCCTTCCCCCTGCCGGAGACGTATGCCGGAAAGGTGCGGGACACCTGCGCCGCTTTAAAGGAGACGAACATGAAAGAAAACAAGCAAAAACGTTCCTATCGCTGGCTGGTCGGCGTAGCCGCGGCCCTGGCCGTATTCGTGGCCATTCCCAATGTATCTCCCGCGGCGGCTGCCGCCATGGAAGAAATCCCGGGGCTGGGCGCCGTGGTGCGGGTCATCACCTTCCGGGATTACCAGTATGACGATGGTCACAGCACTGCCGACGTCCACGTCCCGGAGCTGGGCGGCAGCGGCGCTGCAGACGAGATCAACGACCAGGTGCAGGCCTATACCGATCAGCTGATCGCCCAGTTCCAGACGGACTGCGAGGCTGCGGGCGAGAGCTACCAGGGCCTGGATGTGACCTCCTCTGTGGTGACGGACAGCGATACTTGGTTCACTCTGCGGATCGATGCCACGAGGACCGAGGCCAGCGGCTACAATTTCACCCGATTCTACCACATCAACAAAGCTACGGGTGAAGCCGTCACCCTCAGCGATCTGTTCCGGCCTGATGCGGACTACGTCTCTGTCCTGTCCGCGGAAGTCCTGCGGCAGATGGAGGAGCAGATGGCCGCGGACGCATCCCTGAGCTATCTGACGGACGAATTCACCGCTATTGACCCGGAGCAGAGCTTTTACTGGAACGCCGACGGCGATCTGGTTCTGGTGTTCGACGAGTACGCAGTGGCTGCAGGCTACATGGGCATGGTGGAGTTCACCATCCCTCAGGATGTGTACAGCGCCCTGCTGAAGTGACCGCTCTCCCCCATAAACCTTTATACGCATTGGGCGCATCGTAGATAAGGGCAAATGCTGTGGTGAAAGGTTTGGCGCATCGTTTCCGGTTGCCCCAAAGGAGCGGGGAAAGATGCATTCAGTTTTCTGCGGTGCTTTTGTATAACAGAGAACAGCGGACCGCTTCAGCGGTCCGCTGTTGTTTTCCCGGTTTACTGGGCTTGCTCCATCCGCCAGACGATGGCGGAGATCTGGCCCCGGGTCAGAGTGTTGTAGGGCTTGAAGGTGCTGGTGCCGTTGCTGAAGTAGCCCTCCACGATGCCTGCGGCATTCAGCGCCTGGACATAGGGGTCCGTGGTGTCGGTGAAGGGACGGACGCTGGACAGGTTGCTGATACTGAGGCCCATGGCCTTGGCCGCGATCTGGCTGACCGCCAGCCGGGTGATGGGGGCGTTCAGGTTCACGCTGCCGGACACCAGCCCGTCCGCCTGCGCCCGGGCCAGATAGCCGCTGAACACGTTGGAGTTCACCGGCTTCTGCTCGTCATAGCCAGCGGCCAGCATGATGAGCTTCAGCGCCGCGCCGTAGGTCACCTGGTTGTCGGGCTTGAAGGTGCCGTCGCTGTATCCGTCGATCACGTCGGCGTCGCTGAGCTCCAGTACATATTTATAGCACCAGGTGGAGGAGGTGATATCAGAGAAGTCCTCCATAGCGCTGACAATGCCCAGGCAAAGCTTGCCGCTGGCAATGGGATCGCCGCTGCTGTTGCAGGCCACATAGGGGATTTCCACAGATCCGGTGAAGCCGCTGGCCGGCACGAACCGCAGCTGGCTGATCCGCTCGCTGCCGCTGGAGTAGCCGTACAGGGTCTCGGTGTCCGCCCGCTTGGAGGTGCCGCTGCCCACGTAGATGACACCCTCGTTGGTGGCGGGCAGTTCCAGCAGCTGGATGCTGGCCAGACCCAGGCCGCTGGACTGGGCCACCGCCGTGTAGATGGAGGCGGCGGGGAAGGTGACGGCCGTGTTTCTGGGCGTGGGGCCGTAAACGTCGGGCACCTCGCTGAGGTTCACGCTGATGAGGATGGTGCCGGACACAGAACGGCTGCCGGAGCCGTAAGCGGTGAAGGGGATCTGGGCGCAGTAGTTGACGCCGCTGGGTATGTATGTCAGCTCGCTGAGGGCGTGCTGGCTGCTGGAGGGACTGAAGTAGAAATCTATGTCGTCGCAGTTGTCGTCGGTGATGCGCAGGCTGCTGGAGCTGCCGTAGCTGCTGGTACCGTAGTAGTTGTAGTACAGGCTGCCGTAAGTGGGCGCATCTTTAAAGGTGACATACTGCAGGGTATAGCCGGGGTAGCTCTCCTCAAAGAACCGGGCGATGTCGTTGGCGTTGATCTGCACTCGGCCGCTGTAATCCGTATAATAGCGGATATCGCCGCCCTCTGCGGCCACGCCGGTTCCCCCCACATCGCCGATGGCGATGGCCACGGTGCCGTAGGCCTTGTCGCCGTCCTCACCGTAGGCAGTGAAGTCCAGCTCCACCACCTTGCCGTCGGCGTCCCTGTCCGCCACAAAGGTCAGGTCATCCAGGGTGAAGTCCTCGTCGTAGAACAGGTCCTTGCTGTCATAGTAGAAATAACCGTCGTCCAGGTCGCTCTCGTCAAAGTACGTCCGGTCATCATCGTAGTCGTAGCTGTACAGCTCGCCCCAGTCGTCCAGTCCGTCGGCGTCGGTGAACCGTACATACTCCAGATCGTCCCCGGTCTCGTCATCCAGGAAATCCCAGAAGTCGTCCCGGTCAAAGGTCACGCTGTCGTCGGGATCCACCTCGTAAATGATGTCGCCCTTCACCTTGGTGCCGGTGCTGCTGCCCTTGCCGATCTCAATGGTGAGGGTAGCGGAGATCTTGTCGCCTTTCACGCCGCGCATGGTGACGTCAAAGGTCAGGGTGTCTTCATCGGCATTCCGGTCCGCCGCAAAGGTCAGCGTGTCCAGCTCGAAGTCATAGTCGTCCCAGATATCGTCCTCATCATAGTAAAACACGGCGTCGTCCAGGTCACTGTCGTTCAGCTCGTAATCCCGGGTGTAGTCGTCGGAATCGTATCCGTCGGCGTAGAAACAGCCGTAATCGTCAAAGTCGTCATAGTCGGTGAACTCCACGTATTCCAGTTCGTCGTAATCCGACTCGTCGTAGAAGAAATCGTAGAAATCCTCCGCGTCCAGCGTCACATCGTCGTCCGGGTCCACCTGATAGGTCAGGTCGCCCTTGCTGCTGGTGCCGCTGCCCTTGCCGACCTCGATGTACAGAGTGCCATATACCTTGTCACCGTCCACGCCGTGCATGGTGAAGTCAAAGGCCAGGGTGTCCGCGTCGGCGTTCCGGTCGGCGTAGAACGTCAGCGTGTCCAGTTCAAAGTCATAGTCGTACCAGACGTCGTTCTCGTCGTAATAGAACATGGCATCGTCCAGATCGCTGTCATTGAGCTCATAGTCCAGGATATAGTCATCGCTGTCGTATCCGTCTGCGCCGAAATATCCGAAGTCATCGAAATCATCGTAGCTGGTGAACTCCACATACTCCAGCTCGTCATAGCGGCCGTCTTCCTCGTCAAAGAGATCCCAGAAGTCCTCGGCGTCCACCGTCACATCGTCGCCGGGGTCCACCTTGTAGGTCAGCTCCACGTCGCCGGAGCCGGAGCGGGAGCCACCCTCCACATCAATGCGGACCGTTGCATAGAATGACCCTTCGTCGCCGTACAGCCTGACATCAAAATCCAGTGTGTCGCTGTCGATGTTGTCATAGGTCTCAAACCGCAGCGTGTCCAGGTCGATGTCGTAATCGTCCGCATCAGCACGGTCATAGTAGAATTCGTAGTTCTCCAGCGCCTTGGAATCCACGTCGTCGAACCCGTAACGGTCAAAGTCCTCGAAGGTGAAATAGCCGTAATCGTCAAAGTCATCATAATCGGTGAATTCCACGTATTCAAGGTATCCGCCGTTGTCGTCCTCATAGATTTCCTGAAAGTCATCCGCATCCAGCCAGACGCCGCTGTCCTCGTCCACATCGTACGTCAGATCCGCCGAGGCCGCAGACGCCATGGGAACGGTTCCGGCCAGCAGCGCCAGCGCCAGCAGACACGCCGGGAGCTTTTTCTTCCAAAATGTTTTCATAGTCCTCTTTCCTCCATCATATTCCAAAAGGCTTGCTTCCAGCTTCTATCTCTCTACATGTAACATACCGGGAAAGTGCCCGGCAATCATGAACAAATTATGAACTTTTCGCCATTCGGGAAAAAAGATTCCGGTCCGGCCGCATCCTGGAAAACGAAATTGTCCCCTGAAATACACAGACGGCCCGGGATTTTCCGTTTTTTTACGGGTTTTTCTTTACAAACAAACGTTCCTCCGATATAATACTATGGCTAATGAAATTTGAGGAAGTGGAGAGAGCACATGGCTTTGATCGAATACGACGAATATAAGCAGAGGCTCCGGGACCTGGGGCCCGAGCTGGAGAAGCTCTCCGCCGCGCTGGACATGGACAGCGCCCGCGCGGAGGCCCGAAAGCTGGAGGACGAGACTGCCCAGGACGGCTTCTGGAACGACCTGGAGCGATCCCAGAAGGTGCAGCAGCGCCTCAAGCAGCTGCAGAACAAGATCGCCCGCCAGGACAAGCTGGTGACCGAGTGGCAGGATCTGACGGCCCTGTGCGAGATGGGCCAGGAGGCGGAGGATGAGGAGCTGCTGGAAGAGCTGAAGTCCGGTTTCCAGACCCTGGAGGAGAAGATCGAGGAGTCCCGGATGGCCACGCTCCTCTCTGGGGAGTACGACGGCCACAGCGCCATCCTGACCTTCCATGCCGGCGCCGGCGGCACCGAGGCCCAGGACTGGGCCCAGATGCTCTATCGGATGTACACCCGCTGGACGGAGCGCCACGACTTCACCTATCAGATCCTGGACTATGAGGACGGCGACGAGGCGGGCATCAAATCCGCGTCCATCGCCATCCAGGGGGACAACGCCTACGGCCTTTTGAAGAGTGAGAACGGCGTCCACCGGCTGGTCCGGGTGTCTCCCTTTGATGCCAACGCCCGCCGGCAGACCAGCTTTGCCGCGGTGGAGGTCATGCCCGAGATCGAGGATGACGACGAGGTGGAGATCCGGGAGGAGGACATTGAGATGCAGGTCTACCGGGCCAGCGGCGCCGGCGGCCAGCACGTGAACAAGACCTCATCCGCCGTGCGCCTCATTCACAAGCCCACGGGCATCGTGGTGGCCAGCCAGCAGGAGCGCAGCCAGTTTCAGAACAAGGACAACTGCATGAAGATGCTGCGGGCCAAGCTGGTGGAGCTGAAGCAGCAGCAGCACGCGGAGAAGATCTCCGATATCAAGGGCGTGCAGATGAAGATCGAGTGGGGCAGCCAGATCCGCTCCTACGTGTTCATGCCCTACCAGATGGTGAAGGACACCCGCACCGGCTATGAGACCGGCAACATCGACAACGTCATGGACGGCGATCTGGACGGCTTCATCAACGCGTATCTCACTCAGCTGGCCACCGGTGAGCTGAAAAAATAAATCGTCCACGCATCCTTCCGGATGCCCGGCTTTCCGGAGCCGCAACCTAATAGAGAAATCAAAATATGAGACGTGGCGCGGGGTGGTCTCCGTGTCACGTCTCTCTGAATGAGAAAGGATGTTGGAATTTCCATGGCAGAAAAATTCCCCCAGGGCGCGGCGCCCCAGGAGAACAAGATGGGCGTGCTGCCCATCGGACGGCTGCTGACCAACATGGCGGTCCCCATGATGATCTCCATGCTGGTCCAGGCCTGCTACAATGTGGTGGACAGCGTGTTCGTGGCACAGATCAGCGAGGATGCCCTGAATGCCGTGTCCCTGGCCTTCCCCCTGCAGAACCTGATGATCGCCTTCGGCGCAGGCACCGCTGTGGGCATCAACGCGCTCCTCTCCCGGTCCCTGGGAGAGAAGAATCAGGCCATGGCGGACCGGGCTGCCAACACGGGCATCTTTCTGGCCCTGTGCAATTTCGCGCTATTCGCCCTGATCGGCATCTTCTTCTCCCGGACCTTCTTTGAGCTGCAGGCCGGGGGAGAACAGGTGATTATCGACTACGGCGTGGATTACGCCTCCATCTGCCTGGGCTGCTCCATCGGTATTTTCAGCCAGTTCTGCTTTGAGCGGTTGCTGCAGTCCACCGGCCGCACGTTCCTGGCCATGTGCACCCAGCTTACCGGCGCCCTCATCAACATCGTGCTGGACCCCATCCTGATCTTCGGCTGGTTCGGCCTGCCCCGGATGGAGGTGGCCGGCGCCGCCATTGCCACGGTGGCAGGGCAGATTGTGGCTGCCGCCGCTGCCCTGGTGCTGAACCTCAAATGCAATCCGGACATCCACATCCTGCCCCGGGAGATCCGCTGGCACGGCAAGGTGGCGGCGGAGATCTACCGGGTGGGCTTCCCCTCCATCGTCATGCAGTCCATCGGCTCCGCCATGGTGTTCGGCATGAACAAGATCCTCTTCTCCTTCACCAAGACGGCCACCGCCGTGTTCGGCGCATACTTCAAGCTTCAGAGCTTCGTCTTCATGCCGGTGTTCGGCCTGAACAACGGCATGGTGCCCATCGTCAGCTATAACTACGGCGCCGCCAGCCTGCCCCGGGTGAAGCGGACCATCAAGCTGACCATCTGCACCGCCATGGCCATCATGGCTGTGGGATGCCTGATTTTCCAGCTCTTCCCCCAGCAGCTGCTGATGTTCTTCAACGCCTCGGAGGAGATGCTCTCCATCGGCTCCGTGGCTCTGCGGATCATCTCCGTGTCCTTCGTGCTGGCGGGCTTCGACATCATTGCCGGTTCCGTGTGTCAGGCTATCGGCAACCCGCTGTACAGTCTGATTACCTCTGTGTGCCGCCAGCTGGTGGTGCTGCTGCCGGTGGCATGGCTGTTGTCCCACACCGGCGTCCTGACGCTGGTGTGGCTGGCCTTCCCCATCTCCGAACTGGTGTCCCTGGTACTGAGCGCTATCTTCCTGCGCCGGACCATGCGGGCCGTTGCCGAGCGGATCGGCAGCCGGGCGGCCTGACTCCAGAGAAAAGCAGCGGCGGAACGGCCTTTGCCGTTCCGCCGCTGCTGCGTCAGCTGTTGAGAAATGCGTCCGGGTCCACAGCTTCCCCATCCTTTGCAACGGAGAAGTGCAGGTGGGCGCCCTGGGCGGCCTCCGCCGCGGCGGTGGTTCCCACTGCGCCGATGGTCTGCCCGGCGGACACCGTGTCGCCCGTCTCCACGGCGGGCTCCGCCTGGAGATTGGCATAGGTGGTCTCATAGCCGCCGCTGTGCTGGATCACCACGGTGGTGCCCATCAGGGGATCGTCGGTGATGGAGGAGACCGTCCCGGCGCAGGCGGCCAGGACGGCATCGCCTTCCGCCGCGGCGATATCCACCCCGTCGTGGGTCCGCCAGTCGTCCAGCGTCTCATTGTACAGCAGCTGGTCCACGGAGAATGCCGTCAGCACCTCTCCCTGGATGGGCAGGACCACCACATGGGGCTCCTCTGCCACCACGGGCGTGTCATCCACCGGGATGGTCACCTCCGGCATGACGACGGGCTCCGTCTCCTCCTCCGGTTCCTCCGGAGGCACGGTCTCCACCACCGGTTCGTGCTCCGGCAGGTCCTCCACCGGTGCGGAGGCTGCCGTGTCCGGGCCGGTGGGCGCTTCCGTCTGGGCCGGTTCCCCAAACAGCAGAAAGTAGCCGCCCACGCCCACCGCCAGGACGCACAGGGCCAGGACCGCGTAAAAGCCTGGCCCGCCCAGCAGGGATTTGACTTTATTTGCCATGTATCATACCTCCCTCGATCTTGGGTCTGAGGGAAGTATGGGCAGGATTTCCAGGAATTATACAAAAAGAGACCGCTGGAAAGCGGTCTCTTTTCTCTCAGAAATTGGTCACTTCACGATCAGCGTCTTGCCGTCCATCTCCTCTGGACAGGCCAGGCCCATCACGTCCAGCATGGTGGGGGCAATGTCCGCCAAGCGGCCGTTGGGGCGCAGCTCGGTCCCCGCGCCGCAGAGAATGAAAGGTACGGGATTGGTGGTATGGGCGGTCATAGGGCTGCCATCCGGCTCCGCCATCTGCTCGGCGTTGCCGTGGTCGGCGGTGATCATGGCGATGCCGCCCATCTTCAGTGTGGCGTCCACCACCCGGCCCACGCAGCTGTCTACGGTCTCCACGGCCTTCACCGCCGCGTCATAGACGCCGGTGTGGCCCACCATGTCGCAGTTGGCAAAGTTCAGAATGATCACGTCATAGGCGCCGGACTCAATGCGCTCCACGCACTTGTCCGTCACCTCCGCCGCGCTCATCTCCGGCTGCTTGTCGTAGGTGGCCACCTTGGGGGAGGGCACCAGTACCCGGTCCTCACCGGGAAAGACAGTCTCGGACCCGCCGTTGAAGAAGAAGGTCACATGGGCGTACTTCTCCGTCTCCGCGATCCGCAGCTGGGTCATGCCCATCTGGCTGAGATACTCCCCCAGGCCATTGCGCACCGTCACCCGGGGGAAGGCCACCTCCACATTGGGCATGGAGGCGTCGTACTCTGTGTTGCACACGAAGGTCACGGGGAAAAACTGGCGGGTGAAGCCGTCGAACTCCGGGTCCACCAGGGTCCGGGTGATCTCCCGGGCCCGGTCGGGCCGGAAGTTGAAGAAGATCACGCTGTCATTGTCGGAGATGGTGCCCTCGGCATCACAGACCACGGGTTCCACGAATTCGTCGGTGACGCCCCGGTCATAGGACTCCCGTACCGCGGCCACCGGGTCTGGATTCTGCACGGCGCCCTCGCCGTACACCATGGCGTCGTAAGCCGCCTCCACCCGGTCCCAGCGCTTGTCCCGGTCCATGGCATAGTACCGGCCCATGACCGTGGCGATCTTGCCCACGCCGATCTCCCGGCACTGTGCCACGGTCTGCGCCACAAAGTCTGCGCCGGAGGTGGGGGATACGTCCCGCCCATCCAGAAAGGCGTGGAGATACACATGCTCCAGGCCCCTTCGCTTCGCCAGCCGCAGCAGGGCGAACAGGTGCTCCAGGTGGGAGTGGACGCCGCCGTCGGACAGCAGGCCCATCAGGTGCAGGGACGTGCCCTTCTCCAGGCAGGCGTCCATGGCGTGCCGGTAGGCGGGATTTTCATCAAAGCTCCCGTCGGCAATGGCTTTGGTGATCCGGGGCAGGTCCTGGAACACCACCCGGCCGGCGCCGATGTTGGTGTGGCCCACCTCGCTGTTGCCCATCTGCCCGTCCGGCAGGCCCACGTCCAGGCCGGAGGCCCGGAGCGTGGTGTGGGCATACTCCCGGAAAAACTGGTCCAGCCGGGGCGTGGCGGCGGCGCGGATGGCGTTGCCCTCCGTCTCCTGCCGCAGGCCGAAGCCGTCCATGATGATGAGGGTTGTTGGTGTTTTGTTCATTGAAATCTCGTCTCGCTCGCTTTCTCACAAAACCGCTCTGCCGGAGCTCACTCCTGGTTGGCTGCGTTGATGATGTCCACGAACTGGTCGGGCTTCAGGGCGGCACCGCCGATCAGGCCGCCGTCGATGTCCGGCTGGGCCAGCAGCTCCGCCGCGTTCTTGGGGTTCATGGAGCCGCCGTACTGGATGGTGACGCTGCGGGCCACCCGGGCGCCGTACAGGCTGCGGATGGTGGCACGGATGTTGGTGCAGACCTCGCCGGCCTGCTCGGCAGTTGCGGTCTTGCCGGTGCCGATGGCCCAGATGGGCTCATAGGCGATGATGCAGCGGCGCAGCTTGTCGGCGGGCACGCCGTACAGGGCGCTCTTCACCTGAAGGGCAATCCACTCGTCGGTGATGCCGGTCTCCCGCTGCTCCAGGCTCTCGCCCACGCAGATGATGGGGTTCATGCCGGCATTCAGCACGGCGTGGACCTTCTTGTTGACGGTGGTATCGGTCTCGCAGAAATACTGCCGCCGCTCGCTGTGGCCCACGATGACGTACTTCACGCCCAGGTCCTTCAGCATGTCGGCGGAGATCTCGCCGGTGTAGGCGCCCTTCTCCTCAAAGTACACGTTCTCGGCGCCCACGGAGATCCGCAGGTCCTTGAACGCCTTGGCGGCGGTCTGAATGTTGCAGGCAGGGACACAGATCAGGGTGTCGCACCACTTGGCCCGGGGCATGATCTTCTTCAGCTCCTCGGCGAATTTCTTCGTCTCAGTGGCGGTCATGTTCATTTTCCAGTTTCCGGCGATAACCGTTTTGCGATATCTGCGATTCATGGTGATCTCTTCTCCTTTATGTCTTCATCTATCCGCAATCGCGTTCTCCGCGATCTGATGCGCAGGTTTTGGCCGTTTCCAGGGCATTTTCCCCGAAAGGCCCTTTTTTTTATACAGAATTCCAGCCCGTTTGTCAAGTCAAATGAAGCGCGTTTGGGGACGGATTCGGCGCGGCCGCCGCAAGCGGCCGCAACATTCAAATTCATTTTCGCCTCAGGGCGTGCGTGGCGAAAATACTTTGCCTCAGCCGCCCTGGGCGGTGTCACCAGTCCGCAGATTGGTGAGGAGGAATGTAAAGGGGGGACACAGTCCCCCTCTTTAAGCATCCGGGAGGCAGGCCACGCGGGGCAGCTCTTTGCCCCCCAAAAATTCCAGCGGCGCGATTGACGGCTCCGGGAGGAACCGGGAAACGCAATGCCGCAACGGTGGATCGGCGGCACAGCAGCTTACTGATCAAGGAGGCAGGCCACGCCGGGCAGTTCCTTACCCTCCAGGAATTCCAGGGAGGCCCCGCCGCCGGTGGAGATGTGGGTCATCTTGTCGGCGTAGCCCAGCTGCTCCACAGCCGCCGCGCTGTCGCCGCCGCCGATGATAGTGATGGCGTCCGTACGGCTCAGGGCCTCGGCCACAGCCTCAGTACCCTTGGCGAAGGCCGGGAACTCAAAGACACCCATGGGGCCGTTCCAGATGACGGTGCCCGCGTCCGCCACGGCGCCGCAGTACAGCTTCACCGTCTCCGGACCGATATCCAGGCCCTGCCAGCCGTCGGGGATCTCCCCGGCCTTCACCACCTGACTCTTGGCGTCGGGGGCGAAGGCGTCCGCGCAGACGGTGTCCACCGGCAGCAGCAGCTTTACGCCCTTCTCCCTTGCCTTCTCCACCATCTCATTGGCGTAGCTCTCCCAGTCGGCCTCCAGCAGGCTGTCGCCCACCTTGCCGCCCTGGGCGGCGGAGAACGTATAGGCCATGCCGCCGCCGATGATGATGGTATCGGCGATGTTCAGCAGGTTGTTGATGACGCCGATCTTGGAGGAGACCTTGCTGCCGCCTAAGATGGCCACCAGGGGCCGCTTGGGATCGGCGATGGCACCGCCCAGGAACTCCAGCTCCTTCTGGATCAGGAAGCCGGAGACGGCGGGCAGGTACGCCGCCACGCCGGCGGTGGAGGCGTGGGCCCGGTGCACGGCACCGAAGGCGTCGGACACATACAGATCCGCCATGTCGGCCAGCTTCCTGGCCAACTCCGGGTCGTTCTTGGTCTCGCCGGGCTCGAAGCGGGTGTTCTCCAGCAGCAGGATCTGTCCCGGCTGCAGGGCGGCCGCCTTGGTTTGGGCGTCGGGGCCCACTACGTCATGGGCGAAGATCACTTCCCGGCCCAGCAGCTCGCTGAGGCGCTTCGCCACCGGGGCTAGGCTCAGCTTGGGGTCGGGGCCGTTCTTGGGCTTGCCCAGGTGGGAGCAGGCGATGACCGCCGCCCCATTCTCCAGCAGATACTGGATGGTGGGCAGCGCCGCCACGATGCGCTTGTCGCTGGTGATGGCGCCGGTCTCTTTGTCCTGGGGGACGTTGAAGTCGCAGCGGAGCAGGACCTTTTTGCCCCGTACCTCCACATCCCGGACCGTCTTTTTATGGGTATTCATCTGAGATGTCCTCCTATCTGATCTCGTTCCATTGGATTCCTCATGATTCATTCCAACGCAGCCGAAGCCGCAGAGGCGTTCGGCGGCGGTGTCAGCGCGTTCAGGGACTAGTATGGACCGAAGGATGGAAGGCCGCCCCCCCTGCAATGCAAGGCCGCTCCGCGCCCTGCAAAAGCAGCCGGGCCTCCCCAGCGGAATCGGCGCCGCCCGGCGGGGCTCAGCCCCAGGCCATCTCGCCGGTTCCCAGCAGGCCCGGAAACCCGTTCTGCCGCAGCGCCTCGTAGACGCAGACGGCCACGGTGTTGCTCAGGTTCAGGCTGCGGGCCTCGCTGACCATGGGCAGGCGGACGCAGCGGTCCCGGTACCGCTCCCGGAGAGCCAGAGGCAGCCCGGCGGTCTCCTTGCCGAAGAACAGCCAGCTGTCGGCGGTGAACCGGGCCTCCTGATAGGACCGGGGCGCCTTGGTGGTGGTGAGCCACAGGTCCCGCTCCGCCTCGGGGCGGCGGCGGAAAAAGTCCTCCAGATTCTCGTAATCAAAAACCTCCACCAGGTTCCAGTAGTCCAGGCCAGCGCGGCGGACGGCCTTCTCCGAGATGTCGAAGCCCAGGGGGCGGATCAGGTGCAGCTGGCTGCCGGTGGCGGCGCAGGTGCGGGCGACATTGCCGCAGTTCTGTGGGATCTCCGGCTCCACCAGTACGATATGAAGCATAGACAGCTGTCCCCCTCTTTTCATGCAGTCAAAACACATTGTACCGCGTCGCCCCGGCAAATTCAACTGTAATGTGTGAAGAAAACCGGATTTTTAGAAAAAATCACGACAAATCCAGCTGGATTTCTGCAAAATGCCGGAAATGACAGAAGGAGGGGGCGCCGCAGGAGCGGATCTGTTGTCTCCCACAAAAAAACGTCCCTGTACAAGAAAAATCTGGAGGAAATTTCTTTTATAAATTCGCCGGAAATACTGGATTTTCCCAAGATATTTGTTATAATAAAAAATACGAACGAACAAGGAGGAGAAAACCCATGGATTTTCCGCAGCGCGCCGTGTTTTTTCTGGAAGAGGACTCCTCCCTCCCGGCGCACTCCAAACCGCTGATGCTGGAAGCCGTGTTATTTTGCCCGATCCTAAAATGGATGAGTGACAAGCTGTTGGCCGACGGCGTGCAGCGGTTTTTTGCTGTCTCCAGCCCCCGCTTTGCCCAGGAGGTCCGCGCCTGCTTCCCGGAGGACGCAGACGTGACCATCTCTGAGCAGCACAGCGAGCTGCTGGACTTTTTGAACACGCCGGACCCGGTGGCCGTGTTTGTCCGGGCCGCCCTTCCCATGGAGGAGGCGGGCCCCGGCTTTGTCTACGGCGCCGCCGGCTACGAGCTCCAGGCGGTCTGGCAGGAGAAGATGACCAATGCCGTCTCCGCGGCGGAGCTGATCCCCGGCTGGGTGCCGGTTTTCAGTCTGGAGACCGTGGCCGAGCTGGAGCCCCTGCTCCGGGAGCGGATCGTCCGGCGGCACATCCGCGCCGGCGTCCGGGTGCTGGACCCGAACGCGGTGTATATCGACCCCCGGGTCACCATCGGCCGGGGGACCATGCTCCTGCCCGGCACCATCCTGCGGGGGGAGACCGCCGTCGGCTGCGGCTGCACCATCGGTCCCAATGCCGTGGTGCGGGATTGCATCATCGGCGATGAGACAGAGATCAATGCCTCCCAGGTGAACGAGAGCACCATCGGCAGCCGCACCTACGTGGGGCCCTTTGCCTACGTGCGCCCCGGCTGCGCCATCGGGGACGACATCAAGGTGGGCGACTTTGTGGAGGTGAAGAACTCCGCCATCGGTGACGGCACCAAAATCTCCCACCTGACCTATGTGGGGGACAGCGACGTGGGCCGCAAGGTCAACTTCGGCTGCGGCACCGTCACCACCAACTATGACGGCGTGAAGAAGTACCGCTGCACCATTGAGGACGGCGCCTTCATCGGCTGCAACACCAATCTGGTGGCGCCGGTGACTGTGGGCGCGGGTTCCTATATCGCGGCGGGTGCCACCATCACCAAGGATGTGCCCGCGGACGCGCTGGCCGTGGCCAGGGCCAAGCAGGAGAACAAGGAGGGGTGGGCCAAACGGCGGCGGAAGCTGTACGGGCAGGAGCACTGATGCTCCTTCGGCTGATCGATCCTACTGACAGAAACCAAGAACATTCAGAACATAGAAAGAGGGCGTTCAAACAATGATTTCTCACGGCAAGGACATCAAGGTGTTTTCCGGCAACGCGAATCCGAAGCTGGCGGAGGAGATCTGCAAGTTGATGGGAACCAAACTGGGCGAGGCGGAGGTCGGTACCTTCTCCGACGGGGAGATCTTCGTCTCCCTGTACGAGACGGTCCGCGGCAGCGACGTGTTCGTGGTCCAGTCCACCTGCACCCCGGTGAACAACAATCTCATGGAGCTGCTCATCATGATCGACGCGCTGAAGCGCGCCTCCGCCGGCCGCATCACCGCGGTCATCCCCTACTACGGCTATGCCCGGCAGGACCGCAAGGCCAAGGCCCGTGACCCCATCACCGCCAAGCTGGTGGCCAACATGCTCACCGCCGCGGGCGCGGACCGGGTGCTGACCATGGACCTGCACGCCTCCCAGATCCAGGGCTTCTTCGACATTCCTGTGGACAATCTGGCGGGCAACCCCATCTTTGTGGACTACTACGCCAAGAAGTACGGCTCCGAGTGCGAGAACATGATGGTGGTCTCTCCCGACGTGGGCTCTGTGTCCCGGGCCCGGGCCTTTGCCCAGAAGCTGCACATGAATCTGGCCATCGTGGACAAGCGCCGGCAGAAGGCCAACAGCTGCGAGGTCATGAACGTCATCGGCGACGTGCGGGACAAGGACTGCATCCTCTTCGACGACATGGTGGACACCGGCGGCAGCCTGTGCAACGCCGCCAAGGCCCTGATCGAGGTGGGCGGCGCCAAGAGCGTCCAGGCCTGCGCCTCCCACGGCGTGCTCTCCGGCCCGGCCATTGACCGGATCAACGACAGCGTCATCACCGAGCTGGCCCTGCTGGACACCATCCCCGCCATTGATCCCAAAAAGAGCAGCAAGATCAAATACCTGCAGGTGGCCCCCATGTTTGCAGAGGCCATCGAGCGTATCTACCAGGAGATCTCCATCTCCAAGCTGTTCCGCTGAGAAGCGGCGGAGCTCCGGCATTTCTGCGTATCAATAATGGACTGGTCAAGGCGGGGAAGGGAACTTTCCCGCCTTGGCTGACGTTGCAAAGGAGTTTTTTTCATGCTGTTAGGCGCCAAATCCGCCGCCGTGGACTGGCTGGTGGTGGGCCTGGGAAATCCCGGGGCCAAGTATGAGCACACCCGCCACAACATGGGCTTTCTCACCGTGGACCTGCTGGCGGAGCAGGCGGGGGTGAAGCTGAACAAGGTCAAGTTCAAATCCGCCTATAACATCATCCCCTTCGCCGGGGCCAAGTGCCTGGTGATGAAGCCCCAGACGTATATGAACCTCTCCGGCGAGGCGGTGCGGGAGGCGGTGCAGTTCTACAAGATCCCTGCCGACCACGTGCTGGTGATCTATGACGATGTGTCATTGCCGGTGGGGAAGCTGCGGGTGCGGCCCACCGGCTCCGCCGGGGGGCACAACGGCATCAAGAACATCATTGCCCACCTGGGGACCCAGGACTTCCCCCGGATCAAGATCGGCACCGGCGCGCCGGACGAAGGGGGCGACATGATCGACTGGGTCATCGGCGTGCCCTCCCAGGCGGAGCGGAAGGTGTTGGTGGAGAGCTTCCGCCGGGCCATCGACGCGGCGGAATGTATCATTGAACATGGCTGTCAGAAGGCCATGAATGACTTCAATTGAATGAGGGCCGTCCAATAGGGCGGCTCGCCGCGCCTCTTTTTGCCGCCGGGCATGGCGCCCGGTAAAGGGGAATACACTAAGGACGGATCCATTTTCCCGGATCGTGCCGGTGGATATGACCTGGGTGGGAGAATCATGTCCATCCGCTTTACAGCCCCTGCCTCCAAACAGGCGCCGGGCGGAGAACGCCCACCGGGCCATACGCCCGGAAGCGGCCCGGCGCCCAGAGAGTCTTCCCAATTTTTCATGTTGACAAGGACCACATCCTATGGAACAGTTTCTGAGACAATTGCAGACTATCCCCGAGGCGGCGGAGCTGATCCGCCGGGTGGAGGAGGGCGGCTGTCCCGCGGCGGTCAGCGGCCTCCAGCCGGTGCAGCGGGCCTGCGTGGGCGCGGCGGTGGCGGCAGCCTGCGGCCGTCCGGCGGTGTTCCTCTGCGGGGACGAGCGGGAGGTCCAGGTCCTCTCCGCTGATCTGGAGACCCTGACGGGCCGCCGCCCCGTGACCCTGCTGGGCCGGGAGTGGCAGTTCCGCCCCGGGGCCGTGGGTTCTCGGGACTGGGAGCGGAGCCGTCTGGCGGCGCTGTACGCCCTGGCCCAGGGGGACGCGCCGGTGGTGGTGGCCACCGCGGACGGCCTCATGGCCCGGACCCTGCCGCCGGAGACCCTGCGATCCCTGGCCATCACCCTGGAGGTGGGGGGGCAGGCAGAGCTGGGCGCGCTGGCGGAGCAACTGCTCTCCGCCGGGTATACCCGTTGTGAGCAGGTGGAGGGCGTGGGCCAGTTCGCCCTGCGGGGCGGCATTCTGGACGTGTTCTCTCCCCTGATGGACCAGCCGGTGCGGTGCGAGTTTTTTGACGATGAGATCGACTCCATGGGCGCCTTCGACCCCGGCACCCAGCGGCGGACCCGGAACGTGTCCTCCGCCCGGATCCTGCCGGCGGCGGAGGTGCTGCCCCACTGCGCCCCCGGAGGCCTGCCCGGTCTTGCGGACCAGCTGACCGCCCTGGCGGAGAAGCTGGCGAAAAAGCAGAAGACGGAGGCCATCGTCCAGACGTTGCGGGAGGACGCGGAGCGGCTGCGCAGCGGCGCGGCCCCGGGGGCGGCGGACCGGTATCTGGCAGCCATCTATCCGACTGTCACCGCCGGGGTCCACTACCTGCCTCCGGACGCGGTGGTGTTCCTCAGTGAGAGCGGCCGGGTGGACGAGCGGGTGAAGAACACGGTCCTCCAGCAGAAGCAGGACGTGGAGGCGCTGCTGTCCGCCGGGGTGCTGGCGGGGGAGTACGCCCATCTGACCCTCACCGCCGAGGAACTGTACGCCGCGCTGGAGGACTTCCCCGTGATCCTGGAGGACTCTCTGCCCACCTCCCGGCACCCCCTGCGGCCCCGGGGCCTCCTGACCATGAATGCCAAACAGCTCAGCTCCTACGGCGGCAGCCTGGAGACCGCCGTCACGGATCTGGAGCACTACCGCTCCTCCGGCAGCGCGGTGCTGGTGCTCTGCGGTGGGGAGACCCGGGCGAAGAATCTCCACCGGCTGCTGGAGGAGAAGGGCATCCCGGCCACCCTGGATCTAAGCGGCGCCGCCATGCCTGCGGCGGGGGAGGTGCGCCTCTCCCTGGGGGCCCTGTCCGCTGGCAGCGAGTGGCCGGCGCTGAAGCTGGCGGTGCTGACAGAGGGCCAGCTGACGGCCCCGGCCATGCGCAAGCGCCAGCGGGTGAAGAAGGACTCCAACCGGCAGAAGCTCCAGTCCTACACCGACCTGTCCCCCGGAGACCTGGTGGTCCATGAGCACCACGGCGTGGGCCGGTTCGTGGGCATCCAGCGGATGCCGGTGGACGGCGTGGAGAAGGACTACATCAAGATCGACTACGCCGGCGGGGACTGCCTGTACGTCCCCGTGACCCAGCTGGATCTGGTGAGCAAGTACATCGGCGGAGGCGAGGACACCGAGCGCACCAAGCTCAATAAGCTGGGGGGCGCCGAGTGGACCCGGCAGAAAACCAAGGCCAAGAAGGCCGCCAAGGATCTGGCCAGGGGCCTCATCGCGCTGTATGCCGAGCGGCAGAAGCGGCCGGGCTTCGCCTTCTCCCCGGACTCCCCCTGGCAGCGGGAATTTGAGGAGTCCTTTGACTACACCGAAACCGACGACCAGCTGCGGTGCATCGCGGAGATCAAGGCGGACATGGAGAAGCCACGGCCTATGGACCGGCTGCTATGCGGCGACGTGGGCTACGGCAAGACGGAGGTGGCACTCCGGGCCGTGATGAAGTGCATCCTGGACGGGAAACAGGCCGCCATCCTGGTGCCTACCACCGTCCTGGCCCAGCAGCATTACGCCACCGCTGTCAGCCGGTTCCGGGACTTTCCGGTGAAGATCGAGGTGCTGTCCCGCTTCACCCCCGCCAGGGAGCAGAAGCGGATCCTGGAGGCCGCCAAAAACGGCGGCGTGGACCTGCTGATCGGCACGCACAAGCTGCTGCAGAAGAGCATGGCGTTCAAAGACCTGGGCCTGCTGGTGATCGACGAGGAACAGCGGTTCGGCGTCACCCACAAGGAGCGGCTGAAGGAGATGAGCCGCCAGGTGGACGTGCTGACCCTCTCCGCCACTCCGATCCCCCGGACGCTGAACATGGCACTTTCGGGCCTGCGGGACATGTCCACCCTGGAGGAGCCCCCGGCGGACCGGCAGCCGGTGCAGACCTATGTGCTGGAGCACGACTGGGCCATCATTGAGGATGCCGTCCGCCGGGAGCTGGGCCGGGGCGGCCAGGTATACTACCTCCACAACCGGGTGGAGAGCATCGACGCCACCGCCGCCCGGCTCCAGAAGATGCTGGGGCCGGAGGTCCGTATCGTCACCGGCCACGGGAAGATGACGGAGCAGGAGCTGTCCTCCGTCATGCAGGCCATGGTGGACGGGGAGGCGGACATCCTGGTCTGCACCACCATCATCGAGACCGGCATCGACATCCCCAACGTGAACACGCTCATCATCGAGGACGCGGACAAGATGGGGCTGGCCCAGCTCCACCAGATCCGGGGCCGCATCGGCCGCAGCGCCCGGCGGGCCTACGCCTATCTCACCTACCGCCGGGGCAAGGTGCTGCAGGAGACCGCCGCCAAGCGGTTGGCGGCCATCCGGGAGTATGTGGAGTTCGGCTCTGGCTTCAAGATCGCCATGCGGGACCTGGAGATCCGGGGCGCGGGGAACCTGCTGGGGCCGGAGCAGTCTGGGTATCTCATGAGCGTAGGCTACGACCTGTACCTGAAGCTGCTGGAGGAGGCCGTCCTGGAGGAGCGTGGCGAGGAGAAGCGGATCGAGACGGAGTGTGCCGCCGACCTGACGGTGAACGCCCATATCCCGGACCGGTACGTCCCCTCGGCGGAACAGCGGATGGACCTGTACCGCCGCATCGCCGCCATCCGCACGGACGAGGACGCCTCGGATCTGCTGGACGAGATGCTGGACCGCTACGGCGAGGCGCCCAAGTCCGTTCTGGCCCTGCTGGACGTGGCCCTGCTGCGTTCTGCCGCGGCCAAGGCCGGCGTGTCCGATATCTCCCAGAAGGGCAGCCTCCTGCGGCTGCAGCTGGGAGTGTTCCACCCACAGGCCCTGGTGGCGGTGTGCGGCCACGCCAAGTACCGCCAGCGGCTGACGCTGGCGGCGGGGGAGATCCCTGCCCTCACCCTGAAGCTCAAGCCCGGGGAGGATGTGCTGGAGGCCGCCCGGGACCTGGTGGAGGACCTGAAGCTGGCCGCGGAGGAGGCCGCGGGCGGGACCCCGTAAGTTTCATCATGTTTTTGCCATGCCCCGCATAGGATGGTGGCGGTGGGACGTCCCCCGCCTGTCCTGTGCGGGGCGTTTCCACGGAATCTGCGAGGAATGACAAAGGAGAACCGTGATGAAACGATGCATCGCTTTTTGCCTGGCCCTGGGGGCCGCCATCTCTCTCACCGCCTGCGGGGGCGGAGACACAGAGGGGGGACTTCTCTGCGAGGCGTCCGGCATCCGTCCGGACACTGTGCTGCTGTCCGTGGACGGGCGGGACGTGTCCGCCCAGCGATACCTCTACTGGCTGGCCTACGCCTGCGACTACATTGCCGACTACTACGACAGCGGGGAGGGGATCCAGTGGGGGGACACTGTCTCCGGCCAGAGCCTGGAGGATTACGCCAAGGACCAGGCGCTGCAGAACGCCGCCCTGTACGCCACAGTGGAGACCTGGGCGGAGGATTACGGCTGCACCCTCACCGACGAGGACCGGACTGCCATGGACCGGGAGTGGGCGGCCCGGGCGGCCCAGTACGGCGGGGAGGAGGCCTATCTGGCCGTGCTGGCCCGCATGGGGCTGGACCGGGCGGAAGCGGAGGCCATCTCCGGGGACTACTATCTCTACGAGCACCTGTACGACCTCTACTGCACGGAGGGCAGCGAGCTGGCCCCCGCGGAGCATGACCTGGAGACCTTTGCCCAGGAGCAGGGCTACCTCA
>QWCY01002684.1_pt1 | contig 22278 bp, 16 predicted proteins | sample 1972631 | NCBI WGS metagenome assembly QWCY01 (sample SAMN09866696, study PRJNA288562) | Human gut metagenome isolate pre1_stool, whole genome shotgun sequencing... | isolation source: gut | host: Homo sapiens | place: USA: California
CTTGATGACAGGAAGCGCAGGCTTTGCATCACCGGTATAGCCGGGAAACTCAGGCATCGCCTTACCGGTATTGGAATTAATATCCTCTCTGACGGTCTTATCGTGGCAAAGATAGCCTTCCAGGACATATTCTGCATTTGCGATACATTTTAAGCCATCTGGTTCTATCATAGCATCTGAGATGTCCCATAAACACACCTCGCAGCACAAATTTATGCTCGATTGTAAATTTTTAAAGCGCTGTCCCTGACCCGCGGCTGCAATTTCTCCAATAAATCAATGCACATTCCCCACATACCAGTCTGCTTCCCGGCGTACATAGCATTCTTTTATCGTTTCTGACTCCATCATCTCCAGAACGTACTCCATCCCTGATGCAAGTTTTTTTGTCTTCAATTCTTCCAGCGAAATCCAGTATACCCGTCCTTCTTCGGAGCTTTCCAGTTCGCCGCAAAAAGTGTACGCCCGGTAGAGCGTTATCACATGATGTACGCCGTCTTTATGCCAGTGGTACAGCCCGCGAAATTCCGGATTTTCGATCGTAAGTCCCGTTTCTTCCCAAACCTCCCGGATCATAGACTGAAAAAATAATTCTCCTGGTTCCACATGACCGCCTGGAAAGGTCGTTCCGGTGTAGCTGTCGTTTACTTTATCCAGCGCCAGCACATTTCCTCTGCCGTCCTGAATCATGCACATGTTCATGAAACGGACTTTTTCGAGCCGTTTTTCTGATGTTTCGCTCAATGGTTGTTCCCTCTTTTCGTAAATCAGTATTCTTTGGTGATTTCTTCTGTTATCCCGTACATGGCCCTGAAAGCGTCAAGATCGGCTGCGCTGCAGATCAGCATCACTTCTTCGAATTTCCCGGTATGGAGATCCTTGAAGCCGGCAACCTGTTCCCCATTGCAGATACTGGCTTTAATCACAGGTTTTTGTGTGTCTTTATCATAGGATTTTGCAGATGATTTTTTCTTAAATAGTGACATAGCTGTTTCCTGCCTTTCGTCATCATTGTACTATAAACTCCGCAAAAAAGGTGATGCAAAATCCCCTGTTTTCAAGATTCTGCATCACCTTTTTCAATTCATGACAATAGAATGCCCGCAGAGCGTGCATTCTATTGTTTGCTGCCAAAAGTTTCAGAAAAACCGGCCCATTTTCTTTTAAGAAATCGCACCTGCCTGCTTATTCCAGCGTCAGAAGCAGCGCCATCTTAAACTGCTTTATCGCCTTTACGCTGTGAAGTTCGCCGGACTTATACGCTGAAAATCAGCAACGCTGGCCGCTCCCCGTCTGGGCCTATTTGCCAAAATGCTCCTTTGCAAACTCCATATCCTGCACAAATTCCGCCGTACCGAGGTACTTTCCGTTCTTATCCCGGACAGCCATATAAGTTACCAGCATCGTGCGTCCGCCTTTCTCCATCCAGACAGGGACACGATTCCTTTTGTTGTTGCGAAAATCCTCGATAATTGCGCGTACCATAGGTTCGATTTTGGGCGGATGACAGGAAAATACTTCCCGATCAATCGCCATTGCAGGGCGTTTGAACACCTTCGGACCTTCATTGAAGAAACGATTGATATTTTCCGTATCGATAAAGCTGATTTCCAGTGGAACCGTATTTAAAAGCGCGGTAAGCTGTTCCAGCGTCATGTGCCCGCCCGGCATCACAATTTCACCGGCGGCGTTTTTCTGCCCTGCAGAGCCCTGCTGTCCATCTGTGCTGCGCCGCCAGCCAAACTCACTTCGTCCAACATTCTCCGCTCTGTCCCACACCTCCGGCTCTGCCCCAAAGCAAACCGCATAATCCTTCGCGTCCTGATAGATACCTTTCCACTCGTCTTCTGTAAAATTTACGGCACAGATCGGAAACAAAATATTCTGCTCTTTGTAAATCATTTCCTCCGCGCGTTTTAATACGCCGTCCAAGCGCGTATTCCAGTCCGCACTTCGTGGACTTTCCTTCATCAGTATGCCCAGATCGTCCCGGATTTCATCATCCACTGTCCACATCACATCAGACGGACCGGAAATACCGTATTTTACCTTTAACTGCGGATATAACAGATCGCCCTTTTTCGCATAATGAACCGATAAGTCCCGGATTTTTAACAAAAGTTCTTCCGACCGGGATTCTTTAAACTGCTTTAAAAGCTCTGCCAGCGCTTCGTTTTCTTTCGTAAACGTGTAAAGAGGATGCCCGACAATTGCGATCAGCTCCGCCGCTTTTGTATGCTTGTCCGAATATTCCTTTTTTTCAAATTTTTCGCGTTTTTCCAGCTCTTCCTGCAGCTTTTCCCTTTTCAAAGACGCATCAGCTCCGTCTTCTGCATTTACGATTCTCTTCCTGGATGCCTCGACCTCTTTCTCCGCATTGGCGATCCGTTCTTCTTTCGTTGCACCGTGAAACAGCGCTGAATGCACGTCACAGAGTTTCTGAACCTCTGTAAGCGGCGTTCCTTCTTTTAAAAGCTTCTGTTCCGCCTGCATGATTTCAGACGCCTCAACATCGCTGAACTGCTTCACAAAATCTGCCCGGACACTTTCCAGCGCCTCGCCTGCACCCAGACGCCTTAAATATTCTTTTAACTGCTCCGTGCGGCCATTGAAAGTTTCTGCCGCATGGAACGTTTTCTTCTCCATCTCTGTTCTGTCTTTCTGATTCATTCAAAATACCTTCCTGTTCCATTCAAAATACCTTCCTGTTCAGATATAGTATATCGCATTTTTTCTTACCTATTCCATCCACTTTATTACATTTTTTCTGACCTGAAATATGTCATATTTCACATTTTTTCCGGTCGGTGCCTCAAACAATAGAATGCACGCTCTGCAAGCATTCTATTGTCATGAACAATAGAATACACACTCTGCGAGCATTCTATTGTCATGAATTGAAAAAGAACCAGTAAGAATTTTTCTTATCTGGTTCCATCATAGCATCTGAGGTGTCCCATAAACACACCTCGCAGCACAAATTTATGCTCGATCGTAATTTTTCAAAATTTAATTCCTGATTCGTCGCTTTTTCATGAATTTCCATGATCGCCGCCGACAGCGTGCGCTTGCTTCCTTACCGTTCCAGGCTGTTTAACCACTGACGGCCAACCTCGATCTGACGATGTACCTCAGAAGGTGCCGTTCCTCCGAAGGATACGCGGGCATTGACACAGGACTTGATGCTGATGTCCCCCAGCAGCTCTTTGGTCACGCGCTTGTCGATCGCCTGCAGCTCTTCGTCTGTCAGATCTTCAAGGTCACAGCCCTTCTTCTCACATGCTTTTACCATATGTCCTACGATAGCATGTGCTTCCCGGAACGGAATGCCCTGCTTTGCAAAATGCTCTGCAATATCCGTCGCATTTAAGAAGCCTTTTCCAAGCTGTTTTTCGATCTGATCCATCCGGAATTCGGTCTTGTCCAGCATCTTTGCAAAAATATCGATTGTCGCTTTCCAGGTGTCGATCGCATCGAAAAGGCTCTCCTTATCCTCCTGGAAGTCCTTGTTATAAGCAAGTGGAGTTCCCTTCATAACGGTCAACAGCTGCATCAGATCGCCATATACACGACCAACCTTGCCGCGGATCAGCTCCGCCATATCCGGATTTTTCTTCTGGGGCATAATGCTGCTGCCGGTGCAGAAGCTGTCGTCGATTGCGATATAGGAAAACTCGGAAGAGTTCCACCATGCAAATTCCTCCGCCCAGCGGGACAAGTGCATCATGGAAATGGAAGCGTCGCACAAAAATTCCAGGCTGTAGTCCCGGTCGCTGACTGTATCCATGGCATTTTCCGTCGGTGCAGTAAAAGAAAGCAGCTCGCTCGTCAAATGACGGTCGATGGGCATCGTTGTTCCTGCCAGTGCACACGCCCCCAGCGGATTATAGTTCAGACGCTCCAGCGTATCCGTCAGACGTTCAATATCTCTTTTAAACATCTGGAAATATGCCATAAAAACAAAACCGATCGTGATCGGCTGTGCGTGCTGAAGATGGGTAAAGCCTACTGTAATCTTATCTTCATATTTTTCCGCCTTTTCCAGAATTACGCTTTCCAGATAGCACAGGCTGTTCAAAATCTCATAAATTTCTTTTCGCAGATACAGGCGAATATCTACCTGACACTGGTCGTTACGACTTCTGGAAGTATGGAGCTTTTTGCCCACATCGCCGATTTTGTCGATCAGACGGCTCTCGATGCCCATATGGATGTCTTCGTCTTCTACGGTAAACAGGATCTTTCCTTTCGCAATCTCCTTGCGAATTTCTTCCAGACCTGCGATGATCTGATCTTTTTCCTCATTGGATACGATGCCCTGCTTTCCAAGCATGGTCACATGCGCGATGCTGCCGTCGATGTCCTCGTTGTACATTCTCTGGTCAAAGAAAATAGATGCATTGTATTTTTTTACAATATCATCCATGTCTTTTTCAAATCTTCCGCCCCATAAACTTGCCATTTGTGATTACTCCTTTATTTTGCTGAAACTTTAATGACCATGAATCTTTTTTTATGGCAGCTGCAGCCCCTCTGAGCATATATCTTCCTGCCACGATGAATAATTATACATTTTCAATGTATATTAGTCAAGAAATGTGCAGGTAAAAATCCTAATCCATACAGGAATACTTAAATCGCCAGCAGGTTCTTAATGGCTTCCATGTATACCAGCACCGCTTCCTCCATGCCGGATACAAGGATATACTCGTCCGCACCATGAATGCGATAATCGATTCCGAGCTTTTCAGGACCGAAGGCGATGATATTTTTCAGGGACTTCGCATAGGTTCCGCCGCCGATGACCATCGGCTCGTTTGCAGTATCGCCGGTCACATCTACATACGCCTTGTACAGGGCCTCTACAAGAGGGGACTCTCTCGGGAAAAATAATCCATCGCCGATGTCCAGAATCTCGATCCGTCCGTTCTCATCCTCCAGCTTATCCTCGCACAGCCTGCGGACCTCGTCGGGCTTTAAGGTAACCGGAACACGGATATCAATCGTGCAGGAAATCACGCTGTCCTGAGTTTTAACGATACCATTGCAGAACGTCAGGTCGCCATATGCATCGGAAACCTTTAAGCCGATACCGGAGCCGTCGCAGGCAGTTCCAAGATGGGTATTATAAAAGGTGACAAAATCATCTTCAAAGCCTGCCTTTTCCAGGCACTCAAAGGTTACACCTGCCGCATTGACCCCCAACGTCGGCGTGCTGGCATGTGCAGGCACTCCCTTTGCATAAATCGTGATCTTTCCGTTTTCTTCTGTCACGCGGTACTCCTGAAGCTTCGTCTCAGCCAGCTCTTTCTCCAGCTTTTCCTTCAGACCTGCTGCCGCAGGAATCACTGTCGTGCAGGAATCGCAAACCGCATTTGTAACAAAACCGCCGTTCATGGAAAGGATCTTCGTATGTTTGGAATACGCCATCATTGACATGTGGCCCTTTTCGCCGTGGATGCAGGGGAAGTTCGCGTCCGGCGTAAAGCCGCAGGACAGCTCCTCTTCCACTTCATTATAATGCGCCATGCACTTCGAACCGGTTTCCTCATTACAGCCCATGATCAGGCGGACTCTTTTATTTAACTTCACGCCGGAATCCCGCAGCAGCTTCATCGCATAAAGTGCTTCCAGAACAGGTCCCTTGTCGTCGGTCGTTCCACGGCCATATACATAATCGCCCTCACGGGTCAGCACGAAGGGATCGTGAGTCCAGTCGCCTCCCACCGGCACGATATCAAGATGTCCGGCGATACCGATAATCTCTTTTCCTTCGCCCATCTCTGCATAGCCGCAGTAGTTGTCCAGATTGACCGTCTGAAAGCCGAGCTCATCAGCGATTTTTAAGCCAACCTCAAGGGCTTTTGCCGGGCCTTCGCCAAAGGGCTTGCCTTCTTCGGGCGTGCCGAGCTGGGAATCCACCGCAACCAGACGTCCCAGATTCTGAATCATTTCCTCTGACAGTTCATGAATTTTTTCTTTTATATCCATAAGTTCCTCCATAAAAACTTTTTTTGCAGGCGCTTTCCAGTCTGGCTTTACTCCTGCAGAATTTCCGGTCCCTTCGCGGTCAGCAGGCACAGACCGCGCGGCGTAATGCGCAGCGTCGGAATGACGGGAAGTGCCAAAAACGATAATGTGATGAACGGCTCGATATCCGCCGGAACGCCCATTTCATGCGCTTTTTTAATCATCCGTCCCAAAGTCTCATTGACGGACTCAAACCCGGCGTCGCTCATCAGTCCCATGATCGGAAGCGGCAGCGTTTCGAATACTTCGCCGTTTTCCACAACGGTATAACCGCCCTGCGTTCGGATGATTTCGTCGACTGCCAATGCCATGTCGCGGTCATTGTCCCCGATGACGATGATGTTATGGGAATCGTGGGATACGGAAGATGCCACTGCGCCGTTTCGGATGCCGTAGCCCTTTGCCACTGCAACGCCGATTTTTCCGGTATTATGATGCCGCTCCACAGCCGCAACCTTGGAATAGCCGTCCGTCGGAACATAATTTGCCGCAGGCTGCAGGGAAACCGCCAGATCCTCTGTGGTAATCTGGGACGGATTGATGCCGATTACATGGGTTTTCTTTTTTCCAATCGGAAGCACAAACTGCTCTGCCTTCACCTTGTCGAGGTGTACCGTATGTTTCAACGCTCTGCCACACGTTTTTACACGGATCGGCGCATTCCGGTCTACAAGCTTTCCTTTATAGAACACATCTGTCACATTCAGATCCTGCAGATTATCCAGCACAACAAAGTCCGCCTGGAAGCCCGGGGAAATCGCGCCCAGATGCTTTAAGCCGTAGCATTTTGCAGTGTTGATCGTCGCCATTTTGATCGCCTGAACCGGATTCATGCCGAGGGAAACCGCAAGCTTTACGTTGTAGCTGATATGGCCGTCCCGTAAAATGTCCTCGATATGCTTGTCGTCCGTACAGAAGGAAAAATATTCCGTATCGATTCCGGTGCGGACAATGCCCTCTACGATATCCTTCAGGTTATGGGCCGCGCTGCCCTCGCGGATATGGACATGAATGCCGCGGCGCACTTCTTCCAGCGCGTATTCAAAGCTGGTCGCTTCATGGTCGGTATCCACCCCCGCCATCTTGTAAGCGCTCAGCTCCCGGTTCGGCAGATAAGGGGCATGTCCGTCAATCGTCCGGTTTTCAAACAGCAGCAGTTTGGAAAACATGCTCTCGTCGCCGTTGATAACCCCCGGATCATCCATCACTTCCCCCAGTCCCAGAACCCGCGGATTGCGGACGTACGGATACATATCGTTTGCGGAAAAAATACCGCCGTTATCGTCCACATGCGTCGCCGGTACACAGGACGGCATCATGACGTAGACGTTCGCCGGAGATTTTTCCGTCTGATCAAGAATATAGTCAATCCCGGCTGCACCGCTGACATTCGCCGCCTCATGGGGATCTACGATAAATGTCGTCGTCCCGAAACGTGCCGCCGTGCTGACCAGCTCGTTGGGCGTAACCATGGTGGATTCCAGATGCAGATGTGCGTCGATAAAGCCCGGCGCAAGATATTTTCCACCGAGGTCGATCTCCTTTTTTCCGCGGTAACGTCTCGACACCCCCGCGATCAGACCGTCCTTAACTGCCACGTTTGACTCCACGATCTCCCCTGTAAATACATCCACCAGCTTCAGATTTTTTAACACCAGGTCTGCCGGCTGCTTTCCCAGCGTGACCTTTGAAATTTTCTGATACAGTGCGTAATCCATATACCCTCCCATTCTGCCGCCCCGGCGGCTGTTTTTTCTGACCGCGTCAGCCTTTCTTTCTGTGAAAGTACCCGTTATGCTTTTCCGGCTTTTTCCTCCCAGACCGGCACATCGATTCCTGCTATTTCAGACGTAAAGGGCGTGCCGTCCTGTTTTTCGAAGTGCTTCCACGCCCGGGTTACATACTTCAGACCAAGATACTGCAGCGGCAGGTTGCAGTAAACCATCAGTATATTGGCAAAATCGCTTAAATCCCAGAGCGCGCCCAGATCCATTCCCGCGATATTGGTAATGACACCAAAGGAAATGACGAACAGGCACAGCAGCCGGATCAGAACAATAAAACCCTTGCGCGAAGAAATCCGCACCGCGCACATTTCCGTAAAGGACATAAAGCCGATCAGACAGGTAAATGCAAACAGACCAAAGCAGATGCTCACTAAAAACGTTACGATCTGATAAGCGCCGCTCTGTCCGGTCAGCTCTCCGCAGGATGCCAGGAATTTGTCCAGCTTGCCCATATCAAACCACTCTGCCGCACGGTCTGTCGTCCACATCCTTCCCATAATCACCACAAATCCGGTCAGCGTACAGATCACAATCGTATCCAGAAAAACGCCGATGGCCTGAACGCAGCCCTGATCGCAGGGATGATTTGCATCCGCAGCCGCCGCAGGCATCGTGATGGTACCCTGACCTGCCTCGTTGGACATCAGGCCGCGTTTGATGCCCTGGCTAAGGACTGTGCCGAAGGCTCCGCCAAATACGGCATCCGGCGAAAATGCCTGTCCAAATACTGCCTGAAAAAACCACGGAATCCGCGTAAAGTTACAGACAACCAGCACAACTACGGTCAGCACATAGATCACCGCCATCACAGGAACCAGCAGATCCGTTACCTTTGTCACTTTTTTAATGCCACCAAAGCTGATCAGCGCAGCAATCAGGATCAGTACCACGAAGGAAATCCAATACAACGTCGAATTGGTCGCAATCGTCGTCCCGGTGATCTCATTTGCAATGGCACCGACTGCAGAGATGGTATTAAAGCCCTGCGCCGGGAAGCACAAAAAGGCATAGACAATGTAGAGCACGCTCAGCGCAACACCTGCCCACGCCGCATTGTTTAACAGTCTTCTTCCATAAAAAGGAAGTCCTCCGACATACTGCCCATCTCTTTTCTCTTTAAAAATCTGGGACAGCGTGGATTCTGCAAAGGCTGTGGACATCCCGAAAAACGCCGACAGCCACATCCAGAACAGTGCGCCCGGACCACCGATCGAAATCGCACCCGTCACACCAAGAATATTTCCCGGTCCTACCCGCATCGCCGTAGACAGCAAAAATGCCGCCAGCGCTGAAATACCGGTCTTCGTCGCTGCTTTGCTGTGAAGGAGCACTTTTAAGCCGTACTTAAATTTCCGCACCTGTACAAACCGGAACCGAAATGTCAGAAAAATTCCAGTACCGACCAGCAAAATGATCGCCAGACTGAAATTTCCAAAGATCGGGATCGCCGCATACCATCCGAAGTTGGTCGGAAACTCCCAGAACAGATCTGATACAACCTGAATTTTGCCGCAAATCGCGTTTACGGCATCAAATAATGCCTGCATAACATTTTCTCCCTCCCGATCCGTTTTTTTCATTATAGACTGCGGTGTTTTTGTTGTACAGCTTTTTTTCACTGCTGTGTTTCCTCACATCTGCCGAAACGCTACAGTTCACCGCGTCATCCGCCGGAACTGCGATGGTGTAAACCCATACATCTTCCGAAACTCCCGTGTAAAATAGCTTCCGTCCGGGTAGCCGCATTTCCAGGCCACTGTCCCTACCTCATCCTCTGATTCCTTCAAAAGCTTCTGTGCATACTCCATCCGAAGCGCACGGACATATTCCGAAAAGGTAATGCCTGTCAGCTCCCGAAAGCGCCTGCAGAAATACGCCTCATGATATCCAAACTGCGCACTCAGTGCTGCCGGGCTGAGTTTTTCCGTATAATGATGATTCACATAGATTAAAATCTGACCAAACCCGCTGTCCGGACTGACCTTTGCACTGCTTTTTGACCTGCCGTATTCTATCAGGCATCCGAGAATTTCATACAACGTTCCGATGGCTGCCAGCGAGCTTTTGCTGTCTTTTCCGTTATCCCTTCCGGCCAGCAGCCCCACCAGACGCTCCAGCAGCCCGGAAACCTCTTTCCCTGCGATCTTTTCCACAAAGGTCAACTCTCCATTTCCCAAAGAACGTAAATATTTTTCAGACGCTGCCGTTCCATTATAAAACCGCTCCACATCGAACATGACCGTATGATAGCAGACCTTTTCCGACACTGCAAAGCCGCCATGCATCTGCCCCGGTCCCGCCACTGCAAGCTCTCCTGCCGAAACCAAAAACTCCTCTCCTTCCGTCACAAACCGCAGCGTCCCCTCCGTCACATAGGTCAGCTCCATCCGGTCGTGCCAGTGCAGCAGAAAACAGATTTCCCCCTCTGCCTTTTTCTGCTCGGTATACAGATATTTTATCGCATTTTCTCCATAGATTACCGGCGTCAGCTCCTTGTATCCGTCGATCATACTGTCCTCCGCAAAAGGTAAAAATTATCCTAAAATGAGTCAAAAAAATAATGGGCTTCTCCTGCTTTTCATGATACTGTAAAAGCAGTTCCCAGACAACCAAAAATCATCATTTCAGGGCAATGAAAGCTATTTTTCTTTGCCTAAAAAGGAGCTTTCTATGAAAATCGGAACCTGCGTCAATTTCTCCGAGATCGACGGTATGGAAAAAAAATTCGCCCAGCTTCGGGAACATAACTTCGATTCCTGTCAACTGGTTTCCTGGAATCCTGCCGCCTGGACGGACGAAAATGCAAGCATCTTAAAAACACTTCTGGAACAATACCAGATCACCGTTTCCGCATTCTGGTGCGGCTGGACCGGACCTGCGGCATGGAACTTTTACGACGGACAGCTCACCCTTGGACTTGTCCCTGTGGAATACCGACAGATGCGGATCGAAAACCTTTGCGACGGTGCAGATTTTGCCCACAAGCTCGGCATCACTGATGTCGTAACCCATATGGGATTTATTCTGGAAAATCCCTATGATCCCAATTTCAGCAGCTTCTGCATCGCTGTGCGCACTGTTGCAGAGCATCTGAAGAAAAACGGGCAGTGCCTGCTGTTTGAAACCGGCCAGGAAACCCCCGTTACCATGCTGCGCTGCTTTGAAGCCGTCGGCACGGATAATCTTTATGTGAATCTGGACACTGCAAATCTGATTCTTTACGGAAAAGCAAACCCGGCAGACGCACTTGACGTTTTCGGCAAATACGTCCGCAACCTGCATGCAAAGGACGGCTGCTATCCGACAAACGGACATGAGCTCGGTGCCGAAACACCCATTGGACAGGGAAAAGTAGACTTCCGTGCAGTTTTTACAAAGCTGCATGAGCTTGGCTACAACTCCTATGTCACCATCGAACGGGAAATCGACGGTCCACAGCAGCTGACCGACATTCTGGAATCCAGAACTTATCTGCAAAACATTATTGATGAAATTTACGGGGAGGAAGCATCATGTTAAAAATCGGTTTAGTCGGCGTCGGCGGCATCAGCGGCGCACACATTCCTGCATGGAACGCTATGGAGGACACCACCCTCACAGCAATCTGCGATATCCGTCCGGAGCGGATGGAGCCTTATCCGGAGCCGCATCACTACACCTCCATCGATGAAATGCTTGAAAAAGAAGAGCTGGACATCCTGGACATCTGCCTGCCCACCTATCTGCACGTTCCCACCGCAGTCAAGGCAATGAAAAAGGGCATCCACGTCCTCAGCGAGAAACCCATTTCCTTAAAAGAAGAGGACATCGAGCTGGCATATTCCACCGCAAAGGAAAACAATGTCTGCTTCATGATCGCACAGGTTCTGCGCTTCTGGCCCGAATATGAGCTGATCAAGGAGCTTTACGATTCCGGCAAATACGGAAAGCTCCTGTCCGGCTACATGGGACGCCTCGGCAGCTATCCCGCCTGGAGCTGGGACAACTGGATGATGGATGAAAAGAGAAGCGGACTTGTTCCTTACGACCTGCACATCCATGATCTTGACTTCCTCGTATACGCCTTCGGCAAACCGGAAGCTTCCCTGAAGCACCGCGCAAAGCAGCCTAATCAGGACTATCTGACCGCTGTATATGAATTTCCCGGCTTCTTCGTTACCACCGAAGCTTCCTGGTACGCATCCGCTTACCCCTTCGGCGCTTCCTACCGCTTCCAGTTCGAGGACGCTCTCGTTACCTACGAAAAGGGCGAATGCAAAATCTATGAAAACAACGGCAGCATCTATTCCCCGACTGAGCAGGCCACCGGCGATACCGGCTCCATCAACCTGCCCAAGAGCGACGCCTACGCAGAAGAGATCAAGTACTTCAAAAACTGCGTTCTCTCCGGCCAGTTCCCGGATAAGGTGAAGGCGGAAGAGCTGCGGACAGTTGTGGGGCTGTTGAATGAGTTTTGATCGCCAATGTGGGAACGACCTTCTCGGCGACCTCTCTTGCAAAGGTTCTGAAAAATGAGCAGCGCCCCGTCGCCCCGGAAATAATTCTGAACTATATCAAGTCCTCCCGCTTTACCTGTTCTATCAGGTAAAGCGGGAGGACTTGCAGGACAAACAGATCCTTGCCACCAATGAGAAGTATGATATTGCCGACCACGGCATCCGCGAGGCGGTCTTTAGCGGCAATATGCGGGACATCAATCTCATTTTGGAGAATATCGTGTATTTTCCAAAGTACGTTGTTTCCCTCGATGAGTTCTCTTCCCACCTCTGCCCATAACAATCAATCCATTCTTTTGCTTTCCTACTTTGAACAGCTCAGTCCTGAAGTACAGAATATCGTCTTAAAAGAAGTAAAAGCACTTACCAAACCATAATTTATAAAAAAGGCAGCGATACCCACTTTTCATGGGATCACTGCCTCATTCAACTCCACTTCTTATTTTATTGCTTTCTTTCAGAGAAGCGTAAGCTACATCATTCTTCCGCCAGCTTTTTGTTACAGGTTTCCTTTTACACCTTATATTTCTTACGCTTTCATCCCATACTTTGCCGCCATTTGCTCAAATACTTCCGGCTCCATCAACCTTGCGATATACTCTGTGTCCCCATTCTCTGACATTTTGGCAACCAGCTTCAGCGTATTTTCCCGTTCCTGTTTCATTCCTTTTTGAATTCCCATTTTCATTCCACGAGCTTCACCACGCTCTTCTCCCTGTTCCGTAGCATAATTCATCGCGTTGATCCAGTCCCTCTCTGCCTTCTCCTGCCTCATACACTCAATTCTGACTCTTTCGTCCTCTGTCAATGTAATCATCGTCTCCACTGCCTCCTTTATTTTTTCATTTTTCTCTGACAATCCCTGTAGTTCTTCCCAGGTTTCTGCAGTCAGCGTTTTTGCCCAGTCGTACAAGCCCGACTGTCGCTCTCTTTCTTCCGCTTTTTCTGCCTGCCGTAAAGACAGTACACAAAGCTTCATTTTATTTGTAAAAACGCGGTCATGCTCCGTGTCCCACAGCTCGTATACCTGATAAAACGGATTCTTTCCAGATTTCCACAAATCGAAATCAAGAATTCCAATCTGTACCGTTGTTTTCAGGTTTTTATAATCTTCTCCCTTTTTCAGATCCAACAGATTCTCTGCCAGATAATACACTCCACGCTCATTCCAATTTCCCTCATCCAAAACCTGCATCTCCAGATTTACACGGATATTTCCGTTCAAAAGAACCAGAATATCCATAATACAGCTTTTGTGGTCAATATCCTGCCCCGGCAGGATTGGATTCAGGATTTCCAGCGACACGATCTCTTTCAGCTCAATCCGAAGCAGTGCCGCTATCAAATCTTTCAATGCTTCCTGATTTTTCTGAAACACAGTTGCAAACAGATACGCATTCATAAAACGATATCTGATTTTTCCATGCTTCTCCATCAGCTTTTCCGACAATTTTATTTTCTTTTGCAAGCGTTATTTCCTTATAATATACTTTCTCAATTACTCCATTCCGTATTTATCCATCATCCTCCGATAGACTTCCGGCTCCATCAACCTTGCAATATACTCTGTGTCCCCATTCTCTGACATTTTGGCAACCAGCTTCAGCGTACTTTCTTTCGCCTTTTGCATTCCACGCAGTTCGCCCTCTTTCATTCCCTCTTTTATTCCAGCACTTTTTCCCTCTTCTCTCAGTTCCTCTGCCCATTCTTCCATCGCTTTGCACATATCAATACACTCCTTTCCGTTTTCCAGATATTTTTCTTTCTTGTCCTGTAGTTCTTTCAGATTTAACATCACGCAGATCATATCGTAAGTCGCTACGTCCATTCTGCTGATCCGATCTGCATGTTTTCTGCAGTATTCCTGAATTTTTGTCTTGCTGCTGCGCCGTTTCATCAAACCAATCAGTTCGCGCAGATTTGTCTGGAAATATTCCTCCTGCAACTCCTCCAACGAAAACACATAAATCTGGTATTCCTGCACCATCTGTTTTAAAATCGGGTCAATCTCTTCCAGCTCCATCATTTCGCTGAGCTTCTTTGGAGCATCCCACGGCTCCGTGCCATGATACAGCACGATCGTTACGATCGGCGTCAGATGATCTTTTCTGCCCATCTTGCTTAAATACTCTACACCGGTTTTTATTTTTCCCTCACTTTTCAACCGGATATAGCGAAGCTGTCTGGCATATTCTGCCAGATCATATTCCATGCAGCGAAACGGCATCGTCAAATGCGGCTGATTCTGCGCTTCTGCTGCCAGTAAAACATAACTTTTCTCGTTCCAAAATGCCCGAATCGCATCTCTCTCCCGCCTTCTGGCAGTTGGTCTTTTCACGCGCTCTGACAATCGTTGTTGATAAAACTGCTGTACCTCGCACAGGTTGCCTGCCTGCACGACCTCCTCTCCCTGATACAGGCAACCATTGTACAGATCCGCCAATACCTCGGCACGACCCAAATACGCCGTAAAAGCATCGTTTTGTTTCCCCATTCACGCCTCCTGCTTTTTCACTTTAATCTCCATTCCGCAGGCGCTTTGCGCCGAAGGAATTGCGAGACGAACGTCCAGTTCGGCTCTGCGGTCATAGCTACTTTGTGACGCCTGCGGCACAAATAGCTGTGTGAAAAATAAGCGATCACGCTCATTTTTCACACTATTCCCTTTTCAGATTGCAACAACAGAATACACGCCTTGCAAACCTTCTATTGCCATAAATTGAAATCTGCAGCACCTGCTGCCTGATGAAAACACAGCCCATCTATGCTGTGTTCGATAGAAAAGATAGATTGTCCGATTCGGAAAGAGTGTTCCCGGACAATTTTTATTCGCGAGTACACACTGACGCTCTTGCGCCTGTTTTACAGGTGACCCGCCCCTTAGTGGACACGTAAAAACAATAGAATGCACGCTCTGCGAGCATTCTATTGTCATGAATCAAATGCCGCCTTCAGCACCCCTTGGTTTCCCTTCGTGTCCACTACAGTTTACCACATTTTCGCAGGAGTTTAAATAGTGAAAAATACGGTACTACGCCTTCTTCGTTTTCAGCTCCTGCATAATCCCCATAAAGATGTTCCACGCCACCCGTTCCTGGTAAACGCTGTCTGTCAGCAGCGCTTCTTCCTGCGGATTGCTCAAAAATCCGCACTCCACAATGACGATGGAGCATGCTGTTTTTTTCAAAAGATAATAACTGTCATTCGCCTTTGCCTGCCGATGGTTCTGCGGGTCAAGTCCTTTTACCAGGCGCTCCTGCAGGCGCTTTGCAAGCTGCTTTCCCTCAACACTCGAGGTATAATAAAAAACCTGCGCCCCTTTGATCGCCGGATCGGGATAGCTGTTCTGGTGAATACTGACCGCAAGATCCGCCTTTGCCTCTTCCATCATCGACACTCTCCGCTTCATATCCTGCACTTTTTTCCCGGACGCATTTTCATCATACAGACCGTTATTGTCCGTTCTCGTCATTACAACCGCAACGTCCGCCTGCTTTAACAATGCTTCCAACCGCTTCGCAATCGCCAGATTGATTTCTTTTTCCAGAGTTCCGGCTGTGCCGATTTTCCCCGGATCGTCTCCGCCATGTCCCGCATCAACCACAACGCAGTATTTCGTCCGGCTCTGTCTACTCTGCTCCCTCTCTACCCGAAACTTTCCGGTCAGCACAGCGGCCTGTCTGCCTGTAAAAAAAGCGGCAGTAAAAAATACTGCCGCCGTTATCAGAGAAAAAAGACTCTGCATTTCTTTTCGTCCCATACCTGAAAAAGCCTCACCCGCTTTTTTCTATTGTATGGCATCTTCCGCTTCTCTATGTCTGTTTACCGCGCAAGGGCTCCGTCAGTCTGCATAGCACCTCAGTGCATAGCACTTCAGTTCGTAGCATCCCCCGCTGTATTCCTTATTCTATTTTCCGGTTTACTCTGCCGCAAATCCACTGATGACGCCCCAGATATTTTTGCGTCCATCATCAAAGCCCAGCTTCCATGCTGCAATGCCGCCCAGGTTGTGCTCCTTCATCACGTTGATTTTGGCTTCCAGGGACTGTTCGTCCTCCAGCCAGATCTGCACGGTTCCATCGCTCGTCTCAAACTCTACATAGTTCTGTCCAACGCTGTTGTCCCAGGTCGCAGCCGCCTGATTTTTGTTCATGTAATCATAAGCAGTCTGAATCCCGACTGCCCGGCTCGTCACCGCACCGTCCTCTGCAGTCGTCCAGATTCTTGTATACAGCGGAACTGCGTTGATGACTTTCTCCGAAGGAACCTCCTGCGTCATCCGCTCAATTCCTTCGGTTACATAGCCAAGGGAAGCTACGGAACCGGCAACCTCTGAACCGCCCCAGTGCTCGTCATAGCCCATGATAATCACATAGTCTGCCATCACGCCCTGCTCCGCCCATTTATAATGTGCGTTATAGTTGTGGGGCACATAGTTATCGACGGAAAGCACAAGCCCCTTCTGTCTGCACGCTACGGACAGCTCCCGGATAAACTGGATATAATCCTGACTTCCATCCTCGGTCACCTTTTCAAAATCCACATTGATTCCATCAAAGCCGCAGCGATCCGCCTCGCTCATCAGAACCTCGATAATCGCAGTCCGTTTGCTCGTATAAGATAGAATTTCCTGCGGGTCAACGCCGTTATCCTCACGATGCGTAAAATCATCAATCAGCGCCCACACCTCCAGACCGAGGGCATGTGCCTGCTGTACATAGGAGGGGCTGGCAATCCCATCCACAACCCCCGTATTATCGTAAAGAGAATACCAGGTCGGAGAAATTACATTAACGCCTGTCACACCGCTCATAACGCCCGGAAACGTGGAATTTGCCGACTCTACGGTCACCTGATGCCACGCCAGGTCGATTTTATGGTCCCGCAGATTGCCGGTATAATCCGGCTCCACATATCCGGTGTCCTTCACCGGAGTTTCCTCTGCCGGATCTGTCAAGTGCTTTTTCTGGACATAGCCGATATAGCCATTCTGCGTCTGAACCTGATCCCAGTTTTCCATCTCCTCCAAAACAGTGACCTTCGTCCCTTTTTCCAGATTCTGCAGAACCTCGCTCTTGACGCCGCCCCTGACGCGAAGTGCTGTGTTCTTCTTCAGCTCTGCGCTCTGAAACGTATCCCAATTGGTCGTCAAAACAACCCGGTTGGGCTCTGTATACAATGCATAATTAAAATCCGAATACTGCTTTACATAATCCAGCGCAAGCCAGACATCCCCGTTCTGCTCCACAGCCGCTGTATATCCGTCTGCAGTCTGCTCCCCGATTCCAATCTGTACCGTTTCCTCCGGGAGGGTATACAAAAGCAGCTTTTCATTATGATCCACATAAAACCGCTCATTAAGCATCTCATGAACCGTATTCAGCTTCAGATAGCAGCGCTCATCCTGCAGCAGTCCCTTTTCCTCTGTCAGCTCCTGATTCCAGACAATCGCGACCTCCTGTGAACCGTTCAGCCCGAAATATGCGTTTAAATCCGCTTCTTCCTTCGAACCGGAATATCTCTGGAACAAAAAAACGCCCGCAGCGCCTGCCAGAATCAGAACAATCAGCAACAGTCCGATTAACACCGGTATTACTTTCCTTTTCATTTGTCTGTATCTCCTGTGTTTTCTCTTTTTCACCCACACACGTTATAGTGTAACACACCTTCCAGACAGCGTCATTACAAATTTGTCAGATTTTCAGGGGATCTGCCGCAATCTGTCCCTGTCCGGACCGCCTGAAAATACGACAACTGACAAAACGTCCATCTCTTTTTGTACACTCTCTGTTTCGAACGAACCGCAGAATACTGTCCGGCATTCCGAACAGTATTCCCGATCCGCTAAAGGTCCGGCTGCGATCCACAGACCGCCTGTAAACCGCAGCTTCTCCAATATCGGCTTTCTGCAGCATCTATGGAAATGGGGTTCCTTTTTCTACGCTTTTCCAAACCGATATCAGTACCTCCAACCATTCATGACATTCCTATCTGTTTACCATTTTGTCACTTCATCGTACCGGACTTCGCAGAGTTTTCCTTCCTCATCCATGACAAAATCCGGCATGTATACCGCCTTTTCCCGCATGCAGCAGGTTCGGATAATTTCCCTCGGCGCAGTTTTTTTCCCATTCAGGTAAAATCCGACGCCTTCCTGTTCCATCTGCTCCAGCATCCGTTCCCAGGTATCCGTTTTTAATCTTCCCATGGCAGTTCTCCTTTGCCAATGCGCTTTTGTCCCAAAAAGGAGCCGCGTGATATATATTCCTGTTCAGATCTGAAACAAAAGCGAAAACGATAACGAGATGGATAGACTGTGCCCTGACACCTATACAAGCACCAAATAAATAGTCGTAAAAATGTTAAAAAATACTTCATCGTTATGATAATTGGTAAATTTTGAATTTTTGAATTTCCGATAGAGTCACATAACTCTACGAGACTGCTACATACTATAAAGAATGATGAGAACAACTTTGCCGCTGATGTTCTCTCATAAGAATGCAGCCATATCAGCATGGCTGTCCCTGATGATTGGTATAAAATCGGTATCCTGCAAACCTCCGTTCCGACACGGACTGTCCGGAACCATCTCTGGCTTGTATTATAACGGATTCCGACCCTACAATCAAGCAATTTCTAAAAAAACAAGAAACTGTTTCCCCATGCGCTTGACTTTTGCACTTTCTTGTGTATATGATAACTCTCACAGGAACGCAAATTTTTCGTTTCTGTGCGTCACACCGGCAGGATTCCGTAAGTATTTTATAAAGTAAGGATGTGATTATATGAAAATAGAAAAAGTGAATGACCATCAGATCCGCTGTACCCTGACCAAAGCCGATCTGGCTGACCGGGAGCTCAAAATCAGCGAGCTGGCATACGGCACTGAGAAAGCCAAAAGCCTGTTCCGCGACATGATGCAGCAGGCCTCCGCCAAATTCGGATTTGAAGCGGATGACATTCCTCTTATGATAGAAGCGATCCCGCTCAATGCCGACTGCATCGTTTTAGTAATCACCAAGGTGGAAGATCCGGAGGAGCTCGACACGCGCTTTTCCAAATTTGCTCCCGCAATGGAGGACGACGACGAGATTGATCCCGACGACTTTTCCGATAGCAGCTCTGACAACACCGACAGTATTTTCGACCTGTTCCGTCAGATCCAGGAAAGCCGTCATGCACAGGCTGCAGGCACTCCGACAGCCCCTGCTTCCAAAGAAGACAAAACCACAGCTACAGCAGAGGTAAAACAGCCCCAGGAGGCACGGATTTTCTCCTTCCCTTCCATGCACACGCTGCTTCGCCTTTCCCATGTGGTGAACGATTTTTACACCGGTCACAATACCCTTTACAGAAACCGTAAAAACGACTCTTATCTGCTGATCCTCAAAATGGATCAGACTTCCGTAAAGGATTTCAACCGGATCTGCAACATTGCTTCCGAATACGGTCGTCTCGAGCGCTCTGCTGCCGGCAGCGAGGCATATTTTAAAGAACACTATGAGCTTGTGACGGAAAACAACGCACTGCAGACGCTCGCCGCAATTTAAAGGTTACAAAAAGCTCCGGCAGGACTTCCTGCCGGAGCTTTTTTACAGCGCGCGTTTCCTTTATTATCTGCGCACCGCCTCTTTTTTATTTTTTAAATTCCAGAATCTTCTTCGCATTCTGAATTCTGTCCTCTGTCGGAGGTTCTACCCCCTCCAGCTTATAGGGAATTCCAAGCTCTTTCCATTTGTATGCGCCAAGTGTATGGTACGGAAGCACCTCAACCTTGGTAACCGTTTTCAACGTATCAATAAACTCTCTTGTACGAATCAGATACTCGTCTTTGTCCGTAATGCCGGGAACCAGTACGTGACGGATCCACATCTTGATACCCTGATCGGAAAGATATCTTGCACAATCCAGAATATTTTTATTCGTATGACCGGTCAGTTTTTTGTGCTCTTCATCATCGATATGCTTGATGTCCAGCATAACCAGATCGGTGTACTTCAACAGTTCGTTAAATTTGGAGAAAAACGGCTCTTCTCTTGTAAACGGCTGTGCGGAAGTATCCAGCGTCGTATTGATGCCGCGCTCATGCGCTTTTCGGAACAGATCAATCAGAAAATCAATCTGCAAAAGCGCCTCACCGCCGCTGACGGTAATGCCGCCTTCTTTGCCCCAGTAGCTGCGGAAACGTTCTGCCTTGTCCAACAGTTCGTCTGCCGTCATCAGGTTATCCGTCTCCGGATTCCAGGTATCTACGTTGTGGCAATACTGGCAGCGCATATTACATCCCTTTAAGAAAATCAGATAACGGATTCCGGGACCATCTACTGCCCCAAAAGACTCCAACGAGTGAATTCTGCCTTTAATCATATCGTCCTTTCCCTGCCTTGCAGGCATTCACTGCGGATATGCGTCAGACATCGCTGCAGTCATCCCCTGCGGGCAGCACGAGGTATTCCTTTGGCTGTATTTTACTATCCATTATTCCACATAACGGATGTTTTATGCTCGACTAGGGAGCTGGTCGAACACGGAGGGCTTTTCTCGACCAAGGATCTGGTCGAGAAAAGGAGCCGGGCAAGCTGCCCGACTCCTTTAAAATACACCTGTTAAAAACTGTAGTTAAATTACAGAGACTTATGGCAGGTTCTTGCGATAACGTCATCCTGCTGTTCCTTGGTCAGGCTGATGAACTTAACAGCGTAACCAGATACACGGATGGTGAAGTTAGCGTACTCAGGCTTCTCAGGATGAGCCTGTGCATCTAACAGCTTCTCTGTACCGAATACGTTTACATTCAGATGATGAGCACCACGATCGAAGTAACCGTCCATAACTCTTACCAGAGTGTTCTTCTGCTCATCCAGGTCGTGACCCAGAGCGCTGGGAGCCATGGTCTGAGTATTGGAGATACCATCCAGAGCGTACTCGTAAGGCAGCTTAGCAACAGAGTTCAGGGAAGCCAGCAGGCCGCTCTTCTCTGCACCGTAAGACGGTGAAGCACCAGGAGCGAAAGGTGTGTATGCCGGTCTGCCATCCGGAAGAGCGCCGGTAGCCTTACCATATACTACGTTAGAAGTAATGGTCAGTACGGAAGTTGTAGGCTCGGAATTTCTGTAGGTCTTGTTCTTCTTGATCTTCTCCATGAAGGTCTTCAGAAGCCATACAGCAAATTCGTCTGCTCTCGGATCATCGTTACCGTATTTCGGGAAGTCGCCTTCGATCTGGAAGTCAACAGCACAGCCCTGCTCGTCACGGATAACTTTAACCTTTGCATATTTGATAGCGGACAGAGAGTCAGCTACATGGGACAGACCTGCAATACCGGTAGCGAAGGTTCTTCTTACATCGGTATCGATCAGAGCCATCTCAGCTGCTTCATAGTAATATTTGTCATGCATGTAATGAATCAGGTTCAGGATGTTTACATACAGAGATGCACACCAGTCAAGCATGATATCATATTTATGCATAACTTCATCGAAATCAAGGTACTCGGAAGTAATAGGAGCGATTTCCGGACCACACTGCATATGTTTGCCGTTCTTGTCCAGATGCTTCTCATCCTTACCACCGTTGATCGCGTACAGTAAGCACTTAGCCAGGTTTGCACGAGCGCCGAAGAACTGGATTTCCTTACCGGTCTGAGTAGCAGATACGCAGCAGCAGATGCTGTAGTCATCGCCCCAGATAGGCTTCATAACATCATCGTTCTCATACTGGATGGAAGATGTGTTAACGGAAATCTTAGCTGCATACTTCTTGAAGTTTTCAGGAAGCGCGCTGGAGTACAGAACTGTCAGGTTCGGCTCCGGGCTGGGTCCCATGTTCTCCAGAGTATGAAGGAAACGATAGTCGTTCTTTGTAACCATGTGACGGCCATCCATGCCGATACCGCCAACTTCCAGAGTAGCCCATACAGGGTCACCGGAGAACAGCTGGTTGTAAGAAGGAATACGAGCGAA
>QWCY01002689.1_pt1 | contig 22270 bp, 9 predicted proteins | sample 1972631 | NCBI WGS metagenome assembly QWCY01 (sample SAMN09866696, study PRJNA288562) | Human gut metagenome isolate pre1_stool, whole genome shotgun sequencing... | isolation source: gut | host: Homo sapiens | place: USA: California
GAACGCCGCCGGTTCCTGGTTGGCAACCAAAGAACAGATGCCGTTCAACCGCTATGAATATTGCATTGATTGCAGTTGCGCCGATAAGAATCACGGTACTATACATACAGCCGTAGCTGATGATAACGGTCGTGGCAACCTCCGTCCGGGATGGGAAATTCTCTACAATCACTACGCCAAAGTGAAGAAGTTGGGCAGTGGCTACAAGTACGCCAAGATGGCTGCCGACAAGATGCGTCCCGAAGGTGGTGTGGACGGTGGAAGCCGTTACGGCACAAATAGTGGTGCGTTCGACCAATTGGGTTGGGGAACGCTGATGCTGTATCATGAATAAAAGAAAAGGTTGACAGTTAAACAATACCAATGAGATTCTATAAGAAATAGAGAAGTTATACTTTATTCTCCCACCTTATAGAATCTCGTTTTATATTTTCATTCAAGTAATACTAAAAGACGACATTTTTTCCTAAATTTGCATAGTATAAAGAAAAAATGCTTATGTCTTTAGGAAAACACATATTAATTCTCATAATACTTTTTATCGGGGCATTTAATATCTTTGCTTCCGACAATGACTATATTATCTATTCAATAGGAAACGAAGAAGCGAATTGCAAATTCGAGGACAATCGTGTCAATTGCATTTATAAAGATTCTGACGGTTTTATCTGGGTAGGTACGGGAGGCAGTGTAGAACGAATAAATGGAAAATATACTTCAGTATACCACTTCACAGAGAAACAAGTAGGAATAACTCCTGCCTCTTTTCTGGTCAACACATTGATAGAATACCAAAAGCACGACTTCTGGGTAGGTAACATTCAAGGCCTTTTCCACATAAACCATGAAAAGCGTACATTGGAACGGGTATTTCCCGAAGAAATTAATTTTTCAGTCCAGGCTTTGGAAAAAGATGAAGAAAACAGACTTTATATCGGAACAGTAAACGGACTCTATATTTATGACGGAAAGCAGCTCCGGCATATCATCATCGATGAAAAAAATATTCTCTCTGTCAACAACCGTATTCTGGATATTGCAGTATACAACCACACTTCCGCCTGGCTGCTAACTCCCAATGGCGTTGTTATTTGTGACGCCAAATCCGGTGCACTCAAACAATATAAATGTACGCTACCTTCATGCGGAGCTTTGAAATGCCTTGTGAAAGTAAACGATACATTATATATCGGCACTGAAAAAGGAAATATAATAACTTTTGATTTGCTTCGGCAAAGTTTTGCCCCTTACTGGAATGAAGCAAACGTCCCTATCTCTGATCTGGTTCATGAAAAAGAGATTTTAGGAGTTGCCACCAACGGACAAGGTATTTATCTCCTATCATTACCCGAAGGAAAGACCATCTATTCTGCTACCTGCGGCACAGAAACCGGACAGGACCTTTTATCCAACAATATATCCTCCATCTTACTTTCACAAGGTAATGTATGGTGCGGAACAGGATATTATTTAGGAATGAATCTACTGAGAAAGAAGAATGAATCTTTCAAACGATATGATAAAGGAATTTTCAAGACCAAAGATATTGCTGTCCGTAGTTATCTCCCCACAAAAGAATATAGCTTCATCGGTACGCGAGAAGGATTTTATTATGTACACGAAGCAACCGGAAAAATACAATACATAAATGTTAGGAATGACAACACCGGGAATTTACGTTCCAACCTGATATTCTCTTTTTATGAATATGAAGGAGATATATTAATAGGGACCTGCGGAGGTGGTTTGGCTACTTTCTACCCCCGAACCGGTACTTTTAAAGAAACACCTCTGACTCATGCCTGTGTATCGAATGACATTTTTATGTTTTTAGAAGATGAAGAAAAAAAATTATGGTTAGCAACTTCCGACGGTCTTTATTCATACGATAAGCAGACTCAAACAATCCGGGAATACAATGCCTCAAACAGCAATATGCCAGGCAACATCGTATATGGCATCTATTTAGATTCGAGCAATCGCTTTTGGGTAGGCACCGACAAAGGTTTGGCTATTTTTGACAAACATACGGGAAAATGCAGTCAAGATATGTTACCGGATATATACTGTAAAGAGGTAATCCGATACATCCATGAAGGGAGAGATGGAACACTCTTCTTTTGTCTGCTAAGCTATCGTTTGCTGGTGTCCGATAAATCATTGAATAATTTTCATTACCTCCCACTTCTTTGCCCCAATCTTATACAAGACGATCAGGGATTTTATTGGTTAGGGCAATGGGACGGAGTGTTACGAAGTGATGAGAGACTGGAACACTATACATTCTTTCCTTCCATTAATGATTTGAACACCAACGCCGGCCCCCCCATTCTAAAAGATGAAAACGGTATGTTATGGATATGTGGCACGAAAGGATTGTTCAGAGTAAACCCTCAAGTAGAGTTTACTCCCTCGCCCGTACAAATCACAGAAATGCAAGTGAATGGGAACCTGTATGCTGACGATTATAAACTAAAACAGGATTCTACTCTATATTTAAACTCGAATGAGAATACTATTACTTTCCGGTTCTCCTCTTTAGGATATGAAAAACCTGAATTACTTAAGTATGAATATATGCTTCAAGGCAAAGATTCCACATGGATAATATTAGCCAATGAAGATAAAGTTTCCTATTTTGACTTACCTGCCGGAAAATATGTCTTTCAGATTCGTAAGTTTTTGGACTCTGATTCAACTGCTCAGATTTCATTTGAAATTAAGGTTAATTATTTCTGGATGATTTATACTATCATTACAATAATAGTAGTAATCGTATCATTCATCTTGTTTTTTAACAGAAAGAAAACTGCATCAACAGAAGTGGTTCTTCCAAACGCATCACCGGAAGAAATTCAGCCGGAAGTAAAAGTCACCGTACAGCCTACGGAAAGCTATGTGAAGCTAAGTGAAGAAGAAGCCAGCGAAGTAATTGATGCACTAAAGAAATATATGCAGGAACAACAAGCCTACCTGAATGTAGACCTGAAACAATCAGAAGTGGCAGCTGCTATTGGTTACCCCACCTATCTCCTTTCCGCTATATTCACCCATTATCTCAAAATGGGATATTACGATTTTGTCAACAGCTACCGTGTTGAGCAATTCAAGCAGTCGGTCAGCGAAGGCAAACATAAAAAATATACTCTGGTTACATTGGCCGAAAAATGTGGTTTTAAATCAAAAGCATCATTTTTCCGAGCTTTCAAGAAGTTTACAGGCACTACCCCCAACGAATATATCCAGCAATTCGACAAAGAATAACCCATTTCCCACATTACCGGCGGTATCACTCATTTGTGACACCGCCTTATTCTTTTGATAATCAAAGCAATTCAATATTAATAGTATCTTTCATAAGTTTGATACACCTTCCATGCTTTTTTCGTTTTCAGTCTGTTTCTTACTACTTATTTTTGCATTGAACTTCTTGACAAAGAAAGGTTCTATAAACAGCAAATTGTAAAACCAAAAATCGAAAGCATGGAAGACTTAAAAGCAACAACACCCTGCCTCATTAGCGATTCTTATAAAGAATACTACTCATCAGTATGTTCTTATATTAATTATAGAATTAATAATTGGGAAACAGCAAGGGACTTATCCCAGGATGTATTTCTACGTCTTATAGACTATAAACAAATGCTTCGTCCCGACACTGTGAAATATTTCATTTTCACCATCGCCCGTAATTTGCTGAACGATTATCTGCGCCGCTATTATAAGAAGCAGGAAATCACCTCTTATATATATGACCATTCTATAACTTATACAAACGAGACAGAAAGTCTCATTATAGCAAAAGAACTTTCTCTCTTAGAGAAACACAAATTAGAGATGCTATCCGACCAACGCAGAAAGGTTTATACCATGAACCGCTTCGAAGATAAGTCCATCTCCGAAATTTCCTCCGAACTCAGCATATCTCCTCGTACGGTCGAAAACCATCTGTTTGTCAGCCGTAAGGTAGTACGCGATTTCATCAGACAATGCATCTAATTAGATTTATAATAATAGTGTTAATTTTAAATTTACAGTTTATGAAGAAAGATTTGCTAAAGTTCCCGCTCAAAAGAGCCTGCTTCTCTGCGGTGATTTTGTGTTCTCTGTCTGTCATTTTCAACTCATGTAACGATGATGGAGAAGGACGAATAAAACTCAATGACAAGGCACCGGCCAAGGTAACGAATGTAACTACAGAATCCGGTCCCGGTGAAGTATATCTGACTTGGACTAACCCCACCGATGAAAGTTTCATGTACACCAAAATTGAATACACAAATACGAAAGGAGTAAAAAAGTATAAACTCATTTCTAAAGAAAAAGCGAATGACAGTGGAGTGGCACAAACCACTATCAGTGGTTTTGGCAATACCAATGCAGTTTCTTTCTCTCTATTTTCTTGTTCTGTAAGGGGCAACAATGAAGGAGCTGTCGAAGTATCTGCGTCCCCCAAAACACCTGCATTTGCAGATGTAGCTAAAACTATTACTTTAACTCCCGACCTTGGAGGAATATATGTAAATTGGAAAAACATCTATAATACTCCGGTTTATATTGTCCTCAACTATTATGCGGCAAGTGATTCTAAAAAAACAGGTACGTTCAAATTCCAAGTAAACGGAAATAGCGAAAGCAAGCAATTTGTCCAGCTTTCCTACGGAAAAGATGATTTCTTATCTGGCGAAGAATGTATTGTAAATGTAACTACCGAAGACACAGATGAAAATGCATCTGAACCGACAGAGTTTAAAATTACTCCTATAGCTGTAGTGAAAATATCCAAGGCTAACTGGTCATTCCCGGGTTATAACGACGGTTCAAACGCCGGTACTATCGGTTATAGCTCACAAGAAACAATCGGAGAAGGTGGTGGCAAATCACCGGCGGGACGTGTCATTGCAATGCTTGATGATAATTTAGAAACCTATTGGCACGCTTCTTGGAAACAATCCAGCAGTTATCCTCACTGGTTTATTGTTGATATGGGTAAGAACGTTACCATCAGCAGCATCGAACTGACACGGCGTCAAGGCGATGCTAGAGGACAGAAAGGTCAGATATTCTATACATGTTCTGACGAAGATGCAGCAAACAAAGATAATCCCGACAGTTGGGCATGGACCAACCACGGTGCCTTTACTTTCAACCCGGGTATTGATGATCCACAAGTATACCGTATAAATTCAAATCCGGTTGCCAGATACATAAAAGTGTATTTCGGAACAGAACATAAAGGTACAGGCGCTCAGGCAATGGTTTCCGAAATCAATGTTTATGGTGCTGAATAATAAATCCAATACTAAAACGTAAATATGTTTATATCATGAGAAAGAAATTTATATTTGCCGCAGCTTTATGCCTGACGACATTATCTCCTGTATATAATGTCAATGCAGCAGTACAAGTGACGCAGGAAATACAACAAGATGGACAAACCATACGCGGTAAAGTGATAGATAATACAGGTGAACCCGTTATTGGTGCAAACGTAACAATAAAAGGTACAACGAACGGTGTCATTACCGACATAGATGGCAATTTTGTCCTGAATAACGCAAAAGGTACATTAGTTATTTCCTTTGTAGGTTACAAAACCCAGGAAATCCCCATTGCAGGAAAGACTACGATTAATGTCAAATTGATGGAAGATTCAGAACTGTTGGATGAAGTTGTAGTCACCGGTTATGGGGCACAAAAGAAAGCATCTCTGACTTCCGCTATCAGCCAGATTAAAGGTGATGAAGCTTTCGCCAATAAAGGTATTGCCAATGCTACGGTAGCCTTGCAAGGTGAGATTCCGGGCTTAACCATTACCCGTAGTTCTTCTCGTCCGGGTAGCGAGGGAGCAGCCATGAAAATTCGTGGTGACATCTCCATCAACGGCAACTCTTCACCCCTTATTATCATTGATGGCATGTCCGGTTCAATGGATGAATTGAACTCAATGGATGCAAGTGACATCGAAAACATCTCTGTATTGAAGGATGCTTCCGCTGCTATTTATGGTGCCCGTTCTGCTTCGGGTGTTGTATTGGTGACCACTAAACGTGGCAAGAAAGGCAAAGCGCAAATTTCTTATAACGGTTCTGTCAGCAGAACTATCAATGGTATTCAGATGCCCCTTACTACCAATCGTGAGTGGTTAGATATGTTCTATGAGGCACAATACTATGATGCGGTTGCCAATAATCCAAGCCTGACTACTCCGGAGGAAATTCATAAGAATATCAACTGGTGGATTTTCAACTCTTTTGGTGGTCCCACACTGGACGAGACAGATATTGATCCGGCAACAGGACAACCGACTATTTATAAGGGAGAAAAATTATTCAATGCCCTTAGAAACGGAAATGTCCTCACACTTCAAAATGGTACTAAAGTAGAGCGTTGGGATCCCAACATATATATGCAAGACTATTTGTATGGTCAGGCTACCTCGCAAAAGCACTCGGTAAGTATTGCAGGTGCTGATGACAGATTCAGTTATCGAGCATCTTTAAGCTACTCTGAAAACAACTCACAATTGAAAGTTGCGGAAGATGGAGACAAGAAGTATGGCGCACGTCTGAATGTAGATTATAATGCTACTGATTTCCTGAAATTTGAGACAAGTATGTCTTATGACAAGCGCGATATCACCACCCCGACTACTGACGTAGGAGCAGGCTGGATGGATCCTTGGTTTTGGACTGTTTATAATCAGAATGGAGATGCATATGACACCTTTAGCGGTAACCGCAACCCGGTAGGCGGACTTATTCAGGGAGGACAGAAGAAAAATTCACTGACTACTTTCCGTGGTAACATGAAAGCTACGTATGACTTTTCAAAATGGGTGAAAGGCTTCTCTCTCTCAGCTTCCGGTAATTATAAACTGGTGGAAAGAAGTATTCAGGAAGCCAAGAATCCTGTGTATTATTATGACTGGGTAGGCACTGCTACCGGTAATAAACAAGGCCCCGGCTCATTGGATGAGAATATTGAAAAATGGGAAAATGTCACTTTGGGAGCTTTTGCCAATTATGAGCGTACCTTTGCCAACGTCCATGCCGTATCTGCCATGATTGGTATGACCGCAGAGCAAGAAACATCTAAAAAGATAGGTGGAAAGCGCAACATGGGTCCTCTCTACCCAGGGTCCGACCTTACCGACCTCGATGTATGGATCAGTGGTACCAATAATGAAGCTTATGGCGGACAAAGTTCCTGGGGATTCGTTTCCTATTTAGGGCGTGCAAACTATATTTACGATAACAAATATTCAATCGAAATATTAGGCCGTCGTGACGGTTCTTCCAAATTATCCAAGCAGCAACGTTGGAAAAACTTCTACTCAGTTTCCGGATTCTGGAGAATCTCACAAGAAAATTTCCTCAAAGAGTATTCCTGGTTGAGTGATCTGAAAGTGCGCTATAACTATGGTAAGACCGGTAGTGTAGAAGGAATAAGCAACTACGAACGCTATTCGGCAATTAAGACTGGAGGCACTCTTTTCGGAGAAGACCCATCAAGCCATACTTCTTTATGGATTGACGGTATGAGATCTGACCAACGTACCTGGGAAACAATCGACAGCCACAACTTCGGATTGGATTTTGCTTTCCTGAATAATCGTTTAAGAGGTTCGTTCGACTATTTTATCAAGACCAATAACGGCATGTTCATCGGGGTAGATTATCCTTCCGTTCTGGGTGCCGGTGCTCCGAAAACCAATAATGGTAAACTCCGTGCCAAAGGTTGGGAACTTGCTCTTAACTGGAACGACCAGGTGGGACAAGTGAGATACAACATAGGTGCTTCACTTTCTGATGCATCGTCTAAAGTACTTGAATTGACTAATAATAACAATGTACCTAATCCGGGAAAGAATACAAGCCGACTGATAAACAAGCCTATCAATGCTATTTATGTCTATCAGACAGACGGTATCTTCCAAAATCAAGAGGAAGTAGACGCTTTCTATGAAATGTATTATTATACAGCAAACGGAGGGGTTAAACCAAACAATATTCTTCCTGCACCGGGAGAGACAGGTCTCAACCGCCTTCGTCCGGGTGCTCGCAAACTCGTTGATCTTAATGGTGACGGTGCCATTACTACAGAAGACCTTTACTATGCAGGAGATGCCGCTCCCCGTTTAGCATTCAGCATCAAGGCAGGACTGGAATGGAAAGGCATAGATTTCTCCGCATTCTTCCAAGGAATTGGTAAACAGGTCACTTTAAGAACCGGAAATATCTATGCACCGTTTGTGACGAACTATACCATGCAAAACAGTACGTTTATGGGTAAAACCTGGACTCCGGAAAATCCGGACGCACAGTACACCATCCTGTCACGCGATAATGGTTTCAACCGATTCAACTATGAGAACAAGGATATCAGTGTACAGAACAACAGATACATCCGCCTGAAATCATTGGTAGTAGGTTATTCGCTCCCCAAACAATGGATTGCCAAAGCAGGGCTTAATAAGCTCAGATTTTATTTCTCAGGTGATGATTTGTGGGAATGGACAAAAATCAAAGACGGTTACGACCCTGAGCATGGCGAAGGTGGCAATAATACATTCCCATTCAGCCGCCTGATTACATTCGGTGTGGATCTTACATTCTAATCTAACATAAAAAAATATGAGTATGAAAACCATAATAAACAAAATATTCTTAGCCTCAGCATTGACTTTGTCACTGTCTGCATGTAGCGACTTTCTTGAAAAAGAGCCATTGTCGCAAGGAACCGAAGCAATCGTCTTCAAGACTCCGGAACATTTTGTACAGGCAGCCAACGCCCTGTACAATATGGAAGGATGGAAAAATTACGATAATAAAGCCAATTATGACGTCATGGACCGCAACCTTGATATTTCAGGATTAGGCAGTAATGGCGGTGGTTCGGCACCGGAAAGTAACTGGCAATGGGACAAGCCTTACGGACACATCCGCACTTGCAACATCCTGTTGCAAAAAGCAGAAGAATTCGGTGACAAAAACGCTATCGCCCAACCCATAGGAACGGCCTACTTCTTCCGTGCATGGCAACACTTCTACCTCCTAAAACTTTTCGGTGGTGTACCCATCGTAGACCATGTACTGGACGTTAATGACGGAGTAATATACGGTCCGCGTAAGAGCCGCTATGAAGTAGCTAATTTCATCATTTCCGATTTGGAAACAGCCATTCCTTTATTGCCCAAAGAAAAGGATATTCCTGCAGCCTCCAAAGGAAAAGTCAGTAAAGAAGCTGCTAAAGCATTCTTAGCAAGAGTACTGCTTTACGAAGCTACATGGGAAAAATACGTTCCGACCATCAACTACGATCTGGATGGAAACGGCAATGAATCAGGTGCCGGCACAGCTAAACCGGAGGGATATTACTCTATCGAAAAGATGCTGACTGAAGCAAAGAGACTTTCGGGTGAGGTCATCACCGAAGCCGAAACCGGAACTTTCAAGCTTTGGAATGAATGTGATTCTTTGAGTTATTTCTACCTGTTCAATATTGATGACGGAGCAGAAAATATCCCCAACTTCAGAAACGCAGGAAAGAAAACGAACAAAGAGTTTATCTTGTACAAAAAGTATGATTATAATTTAGGTCAGGGCGGTATCAACTTATCACATACAGTTGCCACCTGGCAAGGATCGAACATCAGTTCTTCATTTGGTGAAAGTTTCTTGTGCCGCAACGGATTACCCATCCGCATCAGTTATACAGGCAATATGTCCGATGCACAAGACAATCCACAATTTGAAGGATATGATACATTCGTGGGTGAATTCCGGAACCGTGACTACCGTTTTGTAGGTTGCGCCATGTCAATACCCGACCGTACTTTCTGGAGCAGCCGCACTGAAGATGGCAGACAACTTACAGCAGCAGGGAAACCATACCCCGATCCTGTATTCCCACAAAACAACGACGTATACAATGCCAATGACCCTGCCTACAAAAGCTCTTGTGGAGTATTCAAACCTACTCTTCGCAACAACAGCACAGCCGGTTCTTACGGTAGCCGTAAGTTCTTAATTGAAGGTGCAGGCAGATCTGTATCCAATAGCGAATCGGCAGATTTTCCGCTGATCCGCCTGGCAGAAGTACATCTGATTTATGCAGAAGCTGCTTGTGAATTGGGCAATGGCTCCATCTCCGATGAAGACCTTAACTTCTCTATCAACAAAAACCGAGAACGTGCACGTGTTGCTCCTTTGACAAATGCTTTGATTGCCAATGTTTGGGATGCCGGATGGTTCGATCACGCAACCGGCAAGACAATCTGTAAGAAAATGAACATGTTGGATGAAATCCGTCGCGAAAGAGCATGTGAACTCTTCGGAGAAGGTTTCCGCCTGGATGATTTGAAACGTTGGGGCATTGCTCACATTAATCTTACCGGTCAGAAATTAGGTCACCGCATCTTAGGAACAGCCTATGAAACTGAAAAGGCCAATGACGCCAACTATTTCGGTGAACCTTGTTACTATCCGGAAAAATATCCTCTGCTGTATGGCATTTATGAAGGAACCGGTCCTAATGATCCCGACTATGGACGCTCTATTGCCACCTTAGCAGGAAATCTGAATTTCAGCCAACGCGATTACCTGCAACCCATTCCACGGGTACAGATTCGTCTGAATCCACAGTTGAAACAAAATCCGGGATGGTAATCTATATAATCTGTTTCTATTTGAGACTGATTTATTAAGAAAATATTTTAAATAAATACTATCCATTAGCGATATACTTTTAATTAAATTCTTAGCCACTAAGGTTATTTTAAAAGCCTTAGTGGCTTTCTTTTTCTCATGAAATTTATACACTATGAGGTGTATATAATTATCAAAAAACAATCTAATATTCTTCCTTTTGAATAAGTGGATTCTTCTCATTATTCGTATTCTCAATAAAGTAATATAATACCATAAAAATGACACTAAAAAAGTATATATTAATTACGAGTATTCTATTAGGTACAATACCCAATATAAACTCTAAAAATCAATTAATCTCCTACTCAATACCAGGAGAATCCAAACTGAAGAATGACTTCACTGACAAAATAAAAAAAAGTGAAAGTACCATTGACCTAAGGCTATGGTACAATGAACCAGCCAAGGAATGGATGACCTCAGCCCTACCCTTAGGCAATGGTACATTCGGAGCCATGTTCTTTGGAAATGTAGAAAAAGAGCAAATTCAATTCAACGAAAAAACGCTTTGGACAGGCAGTCCTACACTAAGAGGTGCTTATCAGAACTTTGGAGATCTGTTTCTTGAATTCCCTAATCACACACTTTATACAGACTATCATCGAGAACTATGCCTCAATAATGCCATAGGTACCGTTTCCTATAAAATAGGAGATGTAACCTATGTGCGGGAATATTTCGTCAGTTACCCGGATAGTATGCTTGTGGTCCATATCTCTACTCCGGGACATACAGGCAAAATTGACCTGTCTGTTATTTTGAATGATGCTCATGACGGAGTTGTCAAAGTAGATAAGAATAAAATAACAATGACCGGTAAACTTGATGTATTGTCATATAAAGCTCAGGCTGAAATTAAAAATGAAGGTGGTACTGCAAAATCAGATAATAATAAGGTATCGGTATCCGGAGCCAATACAGTTACTATATTCTTGAGTGGAGGAACTAACTACAATATATCCTCCGATAACTACATTGGCGAAAATGAAGCGCAACTGCACAAAAGAATTTCCAACCGTTTTCCATCTGTTATAAAATCATCTTATACAGAATTGAGAAACAGGCACATTATGGATTACAAGACATTTTTTGACCGGGTTATTTTAGACCTGGATGCACCGATGCCCACTATTCCCACAGACGAACTTGTGAAACTGCACAACGAAAGTACATATCTCGACCAACTGTACTATCAATATGGACGATATCTGATGATCAGCTCATCCAGAGGTATGGATTTGCCCAATAACCTGCAAGGTATATGGAATAATACAAACACCCCTCCCTGGCAATGCGACATCCATACCAACATCAATATACAAATGAATTATTGGCCTGCCGAGAATACCAATCTATCCGAATTCCATAAGCCATTTATTCATTATATAGTCACCGAATCCTCTAAAGAAAACGGTTCTTGGAGAAAGTTAGCAAAAGCCATCCACTGTAGAGGTTGGTACGTAAACACCCAGAGCAACATATTCGGCCATACCGACTGGAATGCAAACCGTCCCGTAAACGCCTGGTACTGTATGCATTTATGGCAGCATTATGCGTATACTGATAATATAGATTACTTAAGAGAAACAGCATTTCCTGTCATGAAAAACACCTGCGAATTTTGGTTCGACCGTTTAACAGAAGATGCTTCCGGCAAACTTATTGCTCCCGATGAATGGTCTCCGGAACAAGGAGAGTGGGAAGATGGAGTATCTTATGCACAACAACTGATCTGGGAACTATTCAATCAAACCCTAAAGGCTACAAAGATATTGGGCAAAAACAATAAGTTTACATCCACGTTGAAAGAAAAGTATTCACAGCTTGATAATGGATTAGCCATTGGAGACTGGGGACAAATTAAAGAATGGAAAGTTCAACCGGATATAAAGGGTAATGAACATCGGCATCTTTCACATCTGATGGCACTCTATCCGGGCAATCAAATTTCCTACCACTTGAATCAAAAATATGCCGATGCGGCCAAGGCATCATTAGAGTCCAGGGGTGACTTAGGTACAGGATGGAGCAGAGCTTGGAAGATAGCCTGTTGGGCCAGACTATTTGATGGAGATCATGCCTACAAATTATTAAAATCCGCCTTAAAATTTACAGATCATATTCCTCTCAGCATGGATAATGACAAGGGGGGAGTATATAAAAATTTGTTGGATGCTCATCCCCCATTTCAGATAGATGGCAATTTTGGAGCAACAGCCGGAATCACCGAGATGTTGATACAAAGTAATTTAGGATTTATTCATGTGTTACCTGCTCTGCCTTCTGCCTGGAAAAAGGGAAAAGCAAAGGGACTGAAAGCGGAAGGGAACTTTACCGTCAACATGGAATGGGCTGATGGTTCTCTCAAAGAATGCAGCATATATTCCGGTTCAGGAAAACCATGTAAACTATATTTTCCGGACACCTCCAATGTGCAAAAAGTAGTAACAGATAAAGGAGTTTCTGTCAAATATAAAATCATAGATTCCAACTTTTTAAGTTTCGAAACAAAGAAAAATGGAAAATATGAAATCATTATCAAAGCACCCTATTCATACTAAACAATCCACTATTTATGAAAACTAAAGCATTATCACTTATTGGGATATTTCTATGTGCATTCAGCTTTAACATAATATCCCAGAATATCCGGACGAAACAAATTATCAATCGTGAATGGAAATTCATATTAGCAGATGTGGCAAATGCAGAGAGCATTGACTTTAACGACTCAGAATGGGAGAACATCCACCTGCCACATTCTTTTTCATTGCCCTATTTTATGTGGAATAGTGTTTATCAGGGCTATGGCTGGTATAGAAAAGAAGTAGATATTCCGGTCGACTGGAAGAATAAAAATATCAATTTAGAATTTGAGGGTGCTTTTATCGAAAAAGAAGTGTACATCAATGGTAAGTATGTGGGTAAACATGTAGGAGGATATACAGGATTCAATTTTGATATAACAAGATATTTGCAAACCGGGAAAAATGTCATTGCTGTCAGAGTAAACAACCTGCACAATCCTGCCGTAGCACCGCGCACCGGAGATCATCAATTTAGTGGTGGCATCTATCGCGACGTATATCTGAACGTAACGGACAAATTACATATTGACGTAAATGGAACATTTGTCACAACACCCGAAATCAATGAGAAATCTGCCACATGCCAGATTCAGACCGAAGTTCGCAATAATTATGCGGAAGATAAAACCTTTATTATAGAGACAGAAATTAAGAACCCAAAGGGAAAAGTCGTAGCAAGAACCCAGTCAAAAGAAAGTGCAAAGAAGTCTGCAGTAACAATCATCTTACAAAAATTACCTGCTATCAAATCTCCTAAACTATGGTCTCCCGAATCACCGGAGCTATACAATGCCCTCACCACCATTTACTGTGAAGGAAAAGAAATTGATAATTATCAGACCACTTTTGGAATCCGCAAGTTCGAATGGACTGCCGATAAAGGCTTTTTTCTCAATGGAAACCACTACTTCCTGCGGGGAGCCAATGTACACCAGGACCAAGCCGGTTGGGGCGACGCTGTGACCAATGCAGCCATACGCCGTGACGTAGAAATGATAAAAGATGCCGGATTCAATTGTATCCGTGGCTCCCACTACCCTCACGATCCGGCTTTTACTAAAGCTTGTGATGAAATAGGAATCATCTTTTTTCAGGAAAATGCCTTTTGGGGAATGGGTGGAGGTTCAGGAGACCAAACTGAATTCAAGTTACCTCCCCCCAGTTGTTATCCTGTCGATTCCAAATATCAAGATGCTTTTGACCAAAGTGTAATAAGCCAACTGAAAGAAATGATAAAGACACATCGCAATGGAGCTTCCATAGCGGCATGGAGTCTATGCAACGAGCCTTTCTTTACGGACAACTCAACAGATAAAAGGATGAAGAACCTACTAAACATGTGTACAGACAGCGCCAGAATCTGGGACCCTACACGTGAAGTAGCTATCGGCGGATGTCAGCGTAAAGGAATAGATGTACTGGGCAAAGGGGCAATTGCTTTCTACAATGGAGGAGGCGAAGATTTTTATATGCCCGGCGTTCCCAATTTAGTGTCGGAATATGGTAGTACGGTTGCCGAACGGCCCGGACGTTTCATTCCGGGGTGGAGCAATATTGCCCAAAAGGTATTTGAAGGAGGCGGAGATCCCTGGAGTCCTCCTGTTTGGAGGAGCGGGCATATTATATGGTGCGGTTTCGATCATGGCACTATTGGAGGACGCAGACTGGCAACAATGGGTATGATAGATTATTTCAGAATACCCAAAAGACAATATTATTGGTATCTGGATGCTTACAAAAATGGAAACCACAACCCCGTCGAACCGGAATGGGCTAAAGAAGGTATTCCTGCCAAACTAAAACTGGAAGCAAGTAAAACCACACTATCTTCAACCGATGGAACAGACGATACTCAATTAATAGTGACTGTGCTTGACGCTTCGGGTAAACACATAAACAACAGCATCCCTGTTGAACTGTCCATCGTATCCGGTCCGGGAGAATTTCCTACCGGAACTAAAATAAAATTTATGCCACATTCGGATAATGAAGAATCTGATATTACCATTTCAGACGGATTAGCAGCTATTTCTTTCCGTTCTTATTATGCAGGAAAAACAGTAATCAAAGCTGTTTCACCCGGACTGGAAAGCGCAGCGATAGAAATTACTACGCATGGCTCTCCTGAATGGGTAGAAGGTATTACCCCCAAAGTGAAAGAAAGACCTTATAAGCGCTTTGTTGCCTCCAAAGAATATCGCGCTCCTAAAAGCACCGGTGAAATGCTCTTAGCCAAAAACAGACCTTCATGGGTCAGTTCAGCAAAAGCAGGAACAAATAAAACAAATGTCAACGATGATAATAAGCAAACCATCTGGCAACCTGCAAAAGAAGACCAAGAAAAGTGGTGGAAATTAGATTTAGAAGCAGCTTACTGTATTAACCAAATACAAATAGATTTTCCGGATGAAGATAATTACAGCTATCAAATAGAGGTATCCTCAGATGGAAGAAACTGGAAGAAGATAGCGGAAAACAACTCTAAAGTTCAAGCATATACGCATAAATGCCATGAATGTAACATTGCTTTTGTCAGAATCATCTTTCATTCCGAGCAAGCCGGCCTTGCAGAAGTTAAAATCGGAGGAACTCCTATTTGATTTAAGAACCATTAATTGCAAAAGAGAAAAATGAAAAAGAGAATATTACTATTAGCTATTCTGGCAATAAACATTTCCTTGGGGATTGCACAAAAAGCAACCTATGACCCTTTGCTGGATAAACATGCAACAATCATTACCCGTGAACCACAAAAAACAGGACGCAGCAGTTATATGTGGTATCCGGGACAACTTGCCGCCTTTCAGCAGCAGAAATGCAAAGAAATATCCCAAAGTCGTTGTGTAAATGTCGGCTATCCGGGAAAATTCTTTGCTGCTAACACTCAGGCATATTTCAAAAAAACAATCAGACTTAAAGAGGCTACAGCAATCAGATGGACAGGCCCCGAAAAGATAACCCTTTTTGTGAATGGAAATGAGATAACTTCACCCGAGCGCAATACCGTCTTGCCACTTGGAAAACACACTCTCTTATTCCAGGTAAAAACCAACAAAACCCTTCCATGCATCATTGTAGAAGGAAACAAGGAAATCGAAGATGATAAAGGTTGGTACGCAAGTATGGACAATTCATATTGGACAATACCCGAAAGCTCAGATAAATACAAGAATCCGGAAATCTTGCCGGATGATGCCTCGCAAAACTTAGTTGTAGAATTGAAACCCATTCAAATTCGTCTCCTGCACAACTCTACCTCAAATGCTCCGGATGCAGTTACAATAAAGAAGAATGGATATGCAATAGTCGACTTCTTCCACCTCGAAGTAGGAACACTTTCATTTCGGGCAAAAGGAAAAGGAGCGGTCACTGTACGTGTAGGAGAAACACCGGAAGAAGCATTGAATACCAATGAGAAACTGTTTGAACAATTTGCCATACCTCCATTTACTCTATCAGAAAATGAATCCGAAATCAGGCTTCCCGAACGCGCACTCAGATATGCTTCTATAGAGTGTAGCGAAGAAGCCGAAATTAGTTCAATAAAATTTAGTGCAGCAGTTTGGCCTGTAGAACATCAAATGCAATTCGAGTCAGACGATACATATATCAATAACCTGTTTAATATGAGTAGTGCCACCCTCCACACCAGTATGCACTATTTTTATCTGGACGGCATCAAACGAGATTTCTTACCGTGGGCAATGGATGCCATTGTCAGCACCTTTGCAGGTGATTATCTATTCGGTGATCAGCAAGTTTCGAAAAATGGAATTTCGATATCGCTTATGCCCTTTCATCCACAATTATCTGATTTAGGCGTAACAGATTATCCACTACATGCTCTTATCGGTCTGAAGCAGAATTACAAACGATATGGAGATATAGAAACTTCATATCAATACAAAGACAGAATTATTCAGCTAATAGACTTTTACGACTCAATAGTCAATGAAGATGGATTTCTTCCGGGAAAAAGCGGTTCGGCAGGCTATATTCCCGGATGGTCTACCAAGAATGGTCCCACAGCAAGAGGTATCGCTTCATATCCTCAAATCATGTTGTATTGCAATTATCAGATTGCGGCTGATTTTGCAGATAGATGGAAAGAGAAAGATAGAGCGAAGGAGTATCGTAAAAAAGCGGAGAGAATTAAAAAGAATATTTTCGAGAAATTCTGGGATGAAGAAAGAAAAGCTTTCATTAACGGTACGAACGATAAAGGAGAAATAGACAAACGCATCTCACACCATGCCCAATACTGGGCCATTTTAGCCGATATTTTTCCAGAAGAATACTATGACAACCTTTTTAAAAACATATTGCCCAATATTCCCTATTATTATGAAGACATAAGCTTCGAAAAAGGATATGAAATGTTGGCTTATGCCAAAGCGAATAAAATTAAAGAGTTATGGAGTTTTATAGATAGAGTATTCGGTGATTGGATGCATCAAGGCCATAGCAGATTTCCCGAAAACTTCAGTCCAAAAGCATCAGGCGAAAAACAACTTACATTTTATAATCGCCCTTACGGATTGAGTCTTTGCCATGGAGCCAACGGTGTGCCAGTTGTTGTAGGCGTATTGAATGGATTGATAGGATTCAGCCAGTCAGATAAAAAGACAAACGAATATACCATACGCCCGGAACTGCTTCATTTACAATGGATCAATGCACGCATTCCGATAAAAGAAGGATATATAAAGCTCAAGCTCAAGGCAAATGGTGAGAATGAAATTGAAATACCGGCAGGATGCATAGTGAATGTCATCAATCAAGATGAGCAGAAAACTATCAGACTGAGAGAAGCGGGAACACACAAATTCACCCTCTCCTCATCTGTACAAGCCAGTTCACAAACGAAAAGAATCAGACACAATTTTGATTCCGATTGGCTGTTCCACTTAGGAGACCTCAGGATTGAGCGCGCCGTGAAAGCCGGGAAATATGGTGGCATCACCGATACCGACAAAAAGGTAGTAGATGGAGAAGTCATTACCATTGCTTATAACGACAAGGATAAAGCAGAACCTTTCAACCGGAAAGACTGGACAGAGGTTACGCTCCCGCACGACTGGTGTGTAGAGGGACAGTTTGTTAATGACAAGTCCGTAACCATAGACGGAGCACCTCAAGGACTGGTGTCACATGGTTTCCTTCCGGTAGGCGTTGGCTTTTACCGGAAAGAATTTGCCATACCCGAATCAGATAAAGGCAAGAAAATTTCTATTGAGTTTGATGGCATTTTCAGGAATAGCACCGTATGGGTAAATGGCCATTTAATGGGAAATCACCTCAGTGGCTATATCCCCTCCCACTATGACTTAACCGACGTTTTACGTTATGGAGATGAAGGTGAAAATGTTATTTTAGTAAAAGTAGATGCTACTGATTTTGAAGGATGGTGGTATGAAGGCTGTGGCATCTACCGGCATGTATGGCTTATTAAAACTGATAATTTGCATGTTGCCCGTTTCGGAACCTACGTCACCACTCCACAGATATCAGCAGAGCAAGCTACTGTAAACATTCAGACGACACTGGAAAACGAATACAGAGAGGAGAAAGAAGTAACAATCATTTCTAAGATTAAGGATGAAAAAGGGGGGGAACAGGATGTTCAGCACACAACTCTTACTATTGGTGCTTTCAATAAAGTAGATATCCAACAAAAAGGAGACATTCAACACCCACAACTTTGGTCACCCGAAACGCCCAATCTGTACACACTGACAACAGAAATCATGGTAAACGGAAAAGTGGTTGACACTTACCAGACTTCTTTTGGAGTAAGAACCGCTGAAGTAAGAAAAGATGGTTTCTATTTGAATGGGGAACGTTATCTTATAAAAGGAACAGCAAACCATCAGGATTTTGCAGGTGTCGGTGTGGCAGTTCCTGACAAGATAAACCAATATAGAATTAAGTTGCTGAAAGAAATGGGATGCAATGGTTATCGAACTGCCCATAACCCGGCAACTCCCGAATTACTGGATATTTGCGACCGTATGGGAATGTTATTCCTGAACGAGAACAGAATGCTGTCGAGTACAGAAGACGGTCTGAAAGATTTGGAAACATTGATTTTACGTGACCGGAATCATCCTTCTGTCTTTATGTGGTGCCTCGAAAATGAAGAGCCTATTGAAGGTACTCCCATAGGAGCACGTATACTCCAAACCATGGCGGACTTAACCCGGAAACTAGACCCCGGACGTCCGGTCACCGCCGGCATGAATCATGGTTGGAATGCTGCCGGCTACAGCAATCTGCTCGATGTGGTAGGCTATAATTACGGGCAACGGGACAGTCAATATGTGAAAGATAAGGAACAATATCCCGATCGCCTAATGATCGTTACGGAATCAACAAGTTTTGTTGCTACACGTGGAGAATATGAAGATAATTTCCAGAAAGGATATGTTTCAAATATGGGAAAAGGAGTTGGTTGGGGTATGCTGCCCGGAAAAGACTGGGAACAGATTGTAGATTATCCATATCTTGGAGGACAGTTTACCTGGACGGGATTTGATTATCGTGGAGAGCCGACTCCCATATACAAATGGCCGAGCGTAACTTCTCATTTCGGCATCATGGACCTGTGCGGTTTTCCAAAGGATGGCTATTATGCCTACAAAGCAGCATGGACCGAAAGTCCGGTAATACATATATTTCCACATTGGAATTGGCCGGATAAGATTGGCAAAAAAATAAAAGTAATGGGTTATACCAATTGCGATGAGGTAGAACTACTTATCAATGGAAAGAGTATCGGGAAACAAAAAGCTATACCCTACAATCGCCTGGAATGGGAAGTAGTCTATACACCGGGAAAGATAGAAGCAAGAGGTTATAAGGCCGGAAAAGTTATTATTAAACAAGTCAGAGAAACGACAACAGCACCGGTACAAATAGCGCTGACAAGCGATTGTGACAGACTAAAAGCAGATGGATGTGATGTTGCCATCATTAATGTAGCGGTAAAGGATTCAAAAAAACGTGTGGTACCCACTGCCGATAATCTCATTAAATTTACGCTTAACGGACCAGGGAAAATAATCGGAACCGGCAATGGCAACCCTAGTAGTCACGAACCGGACAAAGCGAACCAACGCAAAGCCTTCAACGGATATTGCCAAGTTTTAGTCCAATCCGGCAAGACAGCTGGAGAGATAGTATTAAAAGCAACAGCGAATGGCCTGCAAGAAACTGAAGTAGTGCTCAAAGTCGAATAATAATTTAATATTTATAAAACTGAAATAAGTGGATTTCCCGTGCAATTCGTATTCAATAGAAATTAATGTAATACCATAATATGAAACTAAAGAAAATTATATTCATCACCAGTATCCTGTTAGTTGCAATCCAAAGTGCAACTTCGCAAAATCAGTTAGTTACCTATCCGGCACCTCAAGGAGCCGAACTCATGAATGACTTCACCGTCAAAGTGAGGGAAGCCGGAAAAGAGTGGAAACCGGTAGCTACCTACATGGTCAAAGTAGATGAAGTGCGGAATACCAAGCATAATGTAGAAAAGGCTTCCATGAGCTATTTCGATTTTTCGGGCGAAGTAGAGATTTCAGTCACGTTCAATCATGGAACAATTCAGACTGGCAGAGTCCGCCCGCTATCTTACGAAATAACCCCTTCGATAAACGGCAATACCATGACTTTCAAGTTGGACCGTCCGCGTAACTTGTCAGTAGAAGTAAACGGAGATATTTTCCATAATCTTCATCTTTTTGCCAATCCGATAGATGAGAAGAAACCCAAAAAACTGAAGGATAAGAATCTGATTTACTTCGGTCCGGGCATACACACTTTTCCCGGAGACACACTGAATGTTCCGTCCGGAAAGACGGTTTATATAGCGGGAGGAGCTCTCGTAAAAGGATGCATCCAGGTGGTAAATGCTCAGAATGTGAAGATTCTGGGAAGAGGTATCGTTATTCCCGAACGCTGGGCAGGGCTACGTATCGTCAATTCCAAAAATGTATTAGTAGAAGGAGTTATCACTACCCAATGCCCCACAGGAGGATCGGACAGCATAACGATACGCAATGTAAAATCCATCAGTTCTTACGGATGGGGTGACGGCATGAATGTATTTGCCAGTAACAATGTATTGTTCGACGGCGTATTTTGCCGTAACTCCGACGATTGCACCACCGTCTACGGAACTCGTCTGGGATTTACCGGCGGTTGCAAAAATATCACCATGCAAAACTCTACCCTTTGGGCGGATGTAGCGCACCCCATCTTTATCGGTATTCACGGAGACGTTGAAAACCCTGAAATTCTGGAAAACCTGAATTATATCAATATCGACATTCTGGACCATAAAGAGAAGCAATTGGATTATCAAGGCTGCCTCGCCATCAATGCAGGCGATAATAATCTGATCCGCAATGTGCGTTTCGAGAATATCCGGATAGAAGATTTCAGACAAGGACAGTTAGTCAATTTGCGCATCTTCTACAATGAGAAATATTGCAAAGCACCGGGCAGAGGCATTGAGAATGTATTGTTCAAGGATATCTCCTACACGGGAGAGAATGCAGAAGTTTCCATGATTATCGGTTATGACAAAGAACGGAAAGTGAAAAACATTCGTTTTGAAAACTTGCAAATAAACGGTGAAGTGATTTATGATGACATGCCCGATAAACCCAAATGGTATAAGACCGGAGATATGGCACGCATCTTTGTAGGCGAACATACAGAAGAGGTTACATTCAGTAAATAACCGTTTGAAAAAAACAATAAGCTTATCGATACTGTCATCCTAAGCGTAGTCGAAGGATCTCCTCTCCGTGCATTCAGGTGAGTAGATCCTTCACTACGTTTGACATATCTTCCTTATAGAAGATTATTTCCCTCTTCTCTGTCCTCTCTGAGGCCTCATGCTCTGATACTTTTTATACTGTTCGTCCGTCAGAATCTTTTTGAGTTTCGCATCTGCCTCAT
>QWCY01002692.1_pt1 | contig 22258 bp, 16 predicted proteins | sample 1972631 | NCBI WGS metagenome assembly QWCY01 (sample SAMN09866696, study PRJNA288562) | Human gut metagenome isolate pre1_stool, whole genome shotgun sequencing... | isolation source: gut | host: Homo sapiens | place: USA: California
TTATGATCTTGATAGTACTGGATTGCATCAAGTTTAAATTGTTTGTCATGTTGCTTTGCCATATGAGATCCTCCTTCAGCATGTTTCTATTGTACCATGTTTATGTGTATTTGGAATTTCTCATTTTGGCTTGTACTATTTATATTCTAGCACCAAATAACGTTGCTGATTAATCAACTTAACTTTATCATTTTCAAATGATGCCGTCTTATCATTTGCTACCAAATAATGATAATATGAATCTTTTCTATTAACAAGTTCTTTCAAATCAAAACTCGCTGTCGAATCCTTTCCTGTAATCCATTTCCATCCATTCCATTTTTCAGATTCGCTTTCGGTCACATTTTTTTTAGAATGCTTAGGATACTTGTATATAAAAGATACGGATACATACTCTAAATCAATATGTGTAATATCAGAAACCAATGTTTTTAGTTCATCACATACTCTTTCTAAATATCTATGTGGATTATATAGTAATATATTTTCCTTATAATTATAATGCAGCTTATTGGTTTCATCTTTTATAAACTCGCCCTTTATTTTTTCGCAATTGGCTATTCTATCCAATACTTTTCTTGAAATATAAAACCTTTTATTCGTATCAATTATATTTTTTGCATCATTCAATTCTTTACAGTCACGCACTGTGATCTTGAACACAAAATATGTATCAATTGCAAATAATAGCAATACAATTATTATCTTGCCTGCGTTATTAATAAAAGTATTCGGTATTATTTCAAAAATTAGTGGAATTGCAAAAGGTAATACAGTAAATATTAATGCCTTACATATACTCTTAGAAATATCGTTCTTCATATACTTTTCTCCCTTGCATTCATTTGCTCATCCTAAGAATTAACATCATTTTCTCTTAACTATAACTTCATCATCTCACAGATTTTTTCATAAACTCTTTCACAATTTCTTTTATCGTTATACACAAAAAATTGATCCATTCTTTGACGATATATGCCTTTCAATTCATACTGATTTTCCTTATATCCACTTCGATATTTTTCATTACAATATGGTGTTATGGTCAAAAGAGTTTTTAAAACTCGCTAACTTCCAACATATAGTACCTTGAAAATTTTACACAATCGTTTTGGAATAGATATTAGGTATTTTTCCCTTGTATTTCAGTCAGCCCCGTACCGGCATCCTGTCAACATGATATTTTCTTTGCAATAAGGAAGGAACTGTTTCTACACCATTGCGGATCCGAAAGAGATTTTTAAATTCTTCTGTTCCCATCATCTGTTTTTATTGTAAATGAAGCTGTGAGGGAATCTCTACAACCTTCTCGTATAACCGCTGATATTTTAAGTTTGTTATATTTTCCATCCAAAACAAACGTGATATCGCTATTATGCCCATTATTAATAAAAGCATTAGCATGAGAATTATTAAACGAATCCTTTACTACTCCATCTTCTAACAATCCACCATTTCCATTGTTTACATATAATCCAAACAAGTCTGTCTTATCTGCCAATACCCTTCCAACATTGATGTTCCCGTCCTCTTTAGAATAGGACTCCGTCTCTGGCAAAAGCTTTATTGCAATCTCACGGCTCCAGTACTCTCTGCTATTGATGTTTACTATAGAGTTATTAGTATCAACTGGAATTTTCTTACCATCTATAGACAATCCCAACGATTCAAACAATAAATCAGGACTTCCGCTTACCTGTGATTTAAGAAATTCATTTAATTCCTTTTTCTCTGTATAATCACTGAAGTATTGCTTATTTTGCTGTTTTAATGTAGAGTTATCCTGTTTTAATGTGGCATTTTCCTCCTGTAAATCGCTATACGCATCCGCCAAGTCTTTCCAGTCATCATTTGTTCCGTTTAGCCTTATCTTTCAAATCAACTTCTAATTTATATCTTATTTTATGTCACTAAATTTTAGCTTCTGTGGCTTTTGGTTCCTACCTTCCTACACTTCACTTTAAACCATTTTTCCGCAACTCTCCATGAAATGGCATTTTTCCACTTATTACCTTTCATATTAAGTAATCTTCTGTGATACCTTTCAGAATCAACATGCTTCAACCATTTCAATCCTTTTAAAAAGTCAAGCATACCACGAATTACATAATATTCTGAAACAAAATCACCTGCTACATGATAAGAAGTAATCGTCTCATGCCACTTATTCAAGACAGCCTGTGAATCCAGCCACGGAAAATGAATGGCATTAACAACCAACGGATTTCTTGTATCATAATAAAGCATAATCGGTGTCTGTCGTTTATCAAATGTCTCATGCCACACGTGCACACCCTCAATGATAATGGGAGTTCTGCCACACCGAAGTCCATACTCTACATCATCACAATGTATGAAAAAAGGTAAAACATCATTTTCCCTCACAAAGCTCATTGGGAAACAGCAAAACCACCATCCTCCATAATCAGCCCCAGAATCATAGACCACCTTTCCATAACAATAATCATCTGGTGTAATCTTCCTCATATATTCAACGTGTTTTAAGTCACCATAATTCCATATTTCCGCAGCAGTATACTGAATATCTGGCTTATCCAGACAGAACATCCGACCAGCCACCGGATTAAGTTCATACTGTTCAGGCACGCTTACTAGAAAATCATACAGAATATAAAAAGCATCCAACTCAAACTTCACATCATCATCCATGAAAATAACATGTGAAAAATCAATATTGCTGTTGCGTATTTCCTCTATTCCTCTCTGAAAGCCACCTGAGCCGCCCGTATTTTTGTTGTGAAACACATGCAAAAAATCCCCATCATGACATTCCAATTCACAGCCATTATCTATCACGAAAATATGCAGTTTGCCATAATAATCTCTGTCAGTTAAATCAAAAAATTTAGACTGTAACAATTTAGAAATATTATGCTCCACAAAATCATTTCTGTGATATGTACAAATGTTTACAGCAATATTTATATTTTTCACATTTTCTCCTCTAAAACACATATGCTATTTAATCTTATATCAGCTCACGCTCACACATATCCAGTGCAGCGGCAATAACAGCATCCATATCATAGTATTTATATTCACCAAGTCGACCACCAAAAATAACCTTCGTTTCCTGATCTGCAAGCTTCCTATAATCTTCATATAGCCTTTCATTTTTCTCATCATTTACCGGATAATATGGCTCATCACCCGGTTTCCACTCTGATGAAAATTCCTTGGAAATTACTGTCTTTGGCAAATCCTGACCATCTGCATCCTTACCAAATTCAAACCATTTGTGTTCTATAATTCTGGTCCAAGGTGTCTCTGCATCTGTATAGTTCACTGCTGCATTGCCCTGAAAATTTGGAATATCAAGTAATTCTGTCTCAAATCGAACTGAGCGATACTCCAACGTTCCAAGTTTATAGCCAAAGTAGGAATCTATTGCACCAGTATATACAATCTTATCTGCCATGGCATCCCACTTATCCTTTGATACAAGATAGTCCTCATTCAATTTTACCTCTATGCCTTCCAGCATATTCGCAACCATCTTTGTATATCCGCCAATTGGGATTCCCTGAAATAGTGCATTAAAATAATTGTTATCAAATGTCAAACGTACCGGCAATCTCTTAATAATAAAAGCCGGAAGTTCCTTACATGGACGTCCCCACTGTTTTTCTGTGTAACCCTTGATCAGTTTTTCATAAATATCACGACCAACAAGTGATATTGCCTGTTCCTCCAGATTTTTTGGTTCTAAAATCCCCGCTTCTTTTCTCTGTTCTTCGATCTTTGCTGCTGCCTCTTCCGGAGTTACAACACCCCACATTTTATTAAAAGTATACATATTAAAAGGAAGTGAATATAATTCACCGTTATAATTTGCAACCGGAGAATTTGTAAAACGATTAAATTCTGCAAACTGATTTACATACTCCCATACCTTTCTATTATTTGTATGAAAAATATGGGCTCCATACTTATGTACCTGAATACCTTCCACTGCCTCCGTATAAACATTTCCTGCAATATTCGGTCTCTTATCAATTACCAGAACTGACTTTTCTGCCTTCTTTGCTTCATGTGCAAAAACTGCTCCATAAAGTCCTGCACCTACTACTAAATAATCGTATTTCATATGTACCTTGTCTCCTTCTTACAAAATACAAAAAGCATCTTGCGTATTTTTTCTCGTTACACTATAATGGTTGCGTGATATATTATTATTTTTCTATATGAATGCCTTGATCATCAATATTGTAACTAATCTCATTTTCGTGTATTTCCCCTCTGCACACCCTATTATTATCATGAGGTATTAAATGAATCCAACAAAAGAAACTTCATCTTTATCTTATTTAAATGCAACCGGACACATTCCTTATGGCATGACAAATGACTACATGTTCCGACTTATCCTTGAGAAAAACAATTATGTTTTAAAGGGACTTATCTGTTCGCTCTTGTCTCTTACACCAGAGAAAATCACTTCGGTTGAAATCCAAAATCCCATTTTACTTAATGAAACGGTTAAGGACAAAGAATTTATTCTGGACATTAAAGTCCTTATGAATGATTCTGCCATCATAAACCTTGAAATGCAGATGGCATACATGCTCAACTGGCGGGAACGCTCTTTGAGTTATCTCTGCCGTGCATTCGACCAGCTATCACACGGTCAGCTCTATGATAACGTCAAGCCTGCAATCCATATCGGCTTTTTGAATTTCAATCCAACTCCAGATGATAAACCGGAGTTTTATGCGAGTTATAAATTATTAAATGAAAAAACTCACGCAGCATATAGTGACAAATTTATTCTTCGTGTGGTAAACTTAAAGCAGATAGATTCTGCAACTGATGAAGACCGTGCCAACCGGATCGATTACTGGGCACGCCTCTTTACCGCAACTACATGGGAGGAAATTAAAATGCTTGCTCAAAATAATGATTTTATTGCTTCCGCTTCTCAATCTCTCTATGAATCGAATGCGGATGAGATTACAAGAGAAAAATGCCGTGCCCGTGAGAATTATATGTGTCTCGAGCGAAAACTTGCTGAACAGGAAGCTGCACTTTCTGAAAAAGACAATGTCATTGCAGAAAAAGACAAACTCATTAGGCAGCTCCAAAAACAGCTTGCTGAAATTCAATCAACAGATTAATATTATGGCTTCAGAATCCCATCACATGAAAAGTGATGGGATTTTGTTTAGTCTTATATTATATACTATAGTACATTGTTTTAGCCCCTTTATCTGTTCTTCCAAATCTAATAATTCTTAATCAGATATTGGTAAGTTGTATCTGGAACAATATTTTTTATTTCATGAAATTTTTTTTCAGCCAATAACTTTCTAACTCTAGATGCGCTAATTGGTTCACCTGATTGATTTTTTCTTTTAATCGTTCTAAATTCTATTCCATGTTCAGGTAAAATCCTTCTCATTGTTTCATTATATTGACGTGTGACATTATCAAGAGGTTCCTCTCCCGCAAATCGTATGGTTATACCCAAACTTGGTGCAATATAATTTGCAAATATTTCCACATCCAATGATGAATCAATTTTCTCATTCTGTAATTTTGCTTTATTAGAATATGCTGCAAATGTTTTTTTTGAAATCATAAATGATCCACTAGGAAGTACTATGACATTTTTTAAATGCTTCGTCCCCTCCCTTACCAACATTATTCTATCGTCAAAACTAAAAAATGAAGCATCCTCTTCCACAACAAAAATAAACAATTGGTCAACTTCTTTTGCTGCATACTCTATTAAATATAAGTGTCCTAATGTAAACGGATTACAATTCATCACAATCGCACCAACATTTCTTCTATATCGTTGCAACTGATTTACATACATCCTAAGTTCTTCCCTGTCTTCATCAAATAGTCCGTCTGTATACCCCCCCCCCGAGGTATCTTGTCCGTAATATCAGTCCGAACAGATGAAGCATTAACAGTCTCACCTTCAAACATATTTTTATCTTGCATTATCTCGAATATTTTTTGAGCAACGATGCAATATCCTTTTCCTGTCATATGATTCATATCAACAAATATCTCTCCATAATTATGAGGTCTTGACAAATAAGTTGACAAATCCACAATTCCACGATATTCTTGCATCAATATTTCCGGTGCATCAATAATGAATATACATATATCACCTGGCTTTATTGGTTGTTTATCAAAAAAATCTGGCAGATAATATACCTCGTTACCCCAGTAATTACTCGCATTTACAACATTATATTCATTGTTATCCGCATAATGTTGATTTAATTCTCTCTGTAATCCAGATGCAATCGTATGACTATCATCAGCGTAAACACCAAGTGCCACTGAGCTTCCAAAAATCCATATATTATGAATAGCCTTCTCTGACACATCCGTTGTAAGTCTATAACCATCAATCACATTATAATCTTCTGAAGAATAATTGCTTAATTTCCAATATCCATCTTCAAAATGTCTTGGGGATGTTATACCATATTTAATCTCATTTTCTTCTATCCCGTAAGAATGAATTATTTTATTATATGAATAAATGCTATTGTTGCCCAAATATTGTTCCAATGGTGATTGATTCTTTATTCTATTTGCTTGCGGAAATTTCAAGATTAAACTCTTACAATTTAACTCTTGACATTTGCGATAAATATAATTCATTACAGTTGCCTTATACAAGGTAAAATTTACTAATTCTGAATAAGACAATATTTTATACCCCAAATTTTGTAATTTTCTATATAAATTATAATTCCAAAATGTCAGTACAATAATATAACGATTATCTACTTTTCTGGCAGAATCAATATCTAGTATTTCCACTCCTAATTTTTTTGCTCTATCAATGTCCTGTGTATTAATATTCCCATAATAAATTGCTCTCTTAGGGAGACATTTTAAGTCATAGAACAATTGAAGTCCATACATAAATCCCTCTGTTTCACCTACAAAATCGAAATCATTAATTCCTTTCATATCCAAATATTCATTTAAATAACCATGATATTTATATGCATTCATTAATCTGTATTGAATATCCGCTAACGTAGAAATAATTGATTTTCCTTTTTTTTCTATGGCTCTGTGTTTTTTTTCTATTTCATGTCTTAGTTCCAAAAATTTGTAAGAATATCGTTCCATTAATTCGTCTAATAAAATTTTTTCTTCTTTACTTGAATGTCTCTGACAAATAATGTCAATTGCATTTTTTCCATATTCATCATAAAGGCTATGATAATGCAAGCCAAATGTTCCAAATTTGTGATTGCTATCTCCTATAACATAATGTGGGAATTCGATAATATGACATCCATCAAACTTTTCCTTTAATATGTCGTACATCTCATCCATTAATGCCCTTGCATCACAATTACTGCCAACATATTTTTCATTATCAAATGTCATTATTCTATTGCCGTCAATATAATCATCAACAAATTTATGTATATGTAATATTATCTCTGTCGGTTTATATACTTTCAAAATTTTTTCTGCAATCACTGTTGCTGCTTTTTTATATTCTTCAATTGATATATTCTGTGCTGGAACCTTCTCATATTGTGGGCTTTTATATTTATTATATAATTTTGTACCAGCATCTGACATCGTATACATATTCTTGCCATCTAATGATTTTGCCAACTGCAATCTACAGTTATTAGGATCAATTAAAATATAATCCGCCTTTTCCTCTATCAGCCATTCGATTGCATCTTTGTTACAATCTTGAAGTAATACTCTTTTTTCATATTTTGTTATTTCTAATTCATTAACTATATCCAGTAGTTTGTTATCTTCTACTGCACCTGCTTTTAATGACACCCAGTTAATCAGCCCACATGCTCTTGTATGCTCACGATTGGCTAAAATACTATGAGAAACACAATCTCCAAATATTGCAAATTTACACTCATTACTCATATAAATAGTTCTCCCAAATTCTGATCATAATCATCCAAAATAAAGCCCATTTAATATAAATTTAATCACAAAACACTTCAACAAACATTGGCTTGTCTGCATTTTTCCAAAATTCATCACTACAATTCTTTAATTCCTCATAGTTTTTCACAGAAATATATTTAAATCCTAAAGATTCAACATATGGCTTTGCAGAATAATGATTATGTTCCTGTGTAATATTAGGACTTTGAAGGTCTCTTAATAAACCTGCTCCATTATTATTAATTAAAACAATTCTAATATTATTTTTTAACTGTTTATTAAATAATGAATTCATATCATAAAAGAAGCTACAGTCACCAATTATTAAATATGCTAATCTGTCTGTCTCAAGTGCTGCTCCAATATACGTAGATGCACATCCATCAATTCCATTAGTTCCCATATTACAGTAAACTTCTACATTTTCCTTTGTTTCAAAAATGTTGGCATACATAACTGTATTTCCTATTGCAATATGTACTGTCGAATTTTCAGGTATATTCTTCATAGTCCATCCTACAATATTTTTCATATTGTACTCATTACCAATTTCTTGTGGGACGTACCTTGATCTCCAAATGTTATAGTACTGACTATCATTTTTTTCAAATACAGTTGACTTTTCAATCATTTTTTTCATAAATGTAAAACCATCCATTTCAAAAACAACTGACAACTTTCTATATGGATCCTTTACCATTCCATCTTCATCAATTCTCCAATGCGGACAGTCACGAGTTTCACGCAGTTTAAAGGTCACTGGATCATTAAGCATTCTTTTTCCAAACATGGATATAATCATATCTGGTGCATATTTTCGGTTGAATTCTTCTTGAGACATACCATTAATCATAGGGAATGATAAAATACTGTTGGCATTCGTAATATTAGACAAATGATCCCTTACAAAAACACAATTAAACTTCTTTTGAAATTGTTCAAGTACCGTCTTTTCTGATTGAGATAATGGTTTGTTTTGTCCATATACTACTAAAATCCTTTTTCTATTTTTTAATTCATTATATTTTTCCTCCCATTGCCTCTCAGAAGAAAACATATCCATTCTTTCGATATATCGATAATTCCACAACCAGAACAAATTTTTCGCCGGTGATTTTCTTTGTATTGAATTAAGTGGTACATTAATCTGCACTGGTCCCTTTCCATAATGATCTAATTCCAACAATGCTTCTGAAATTAATTTTCTTGTTTCCCAACTTGACAGATATGTATTATCAATTGGTAAGCTAACTATTTTTTTGCAGACATCAATAAATATTGAAGTCTGTGGTATTGTCTGATCCTCCATATTATTCTGAAAACATGGATATCTATCAGCTGTGATTACTACAAGTGGCACTCCTTGATAGTAAGCTTCTGTTACAGCAGTCAGATAATTGGAAGCTGCAGTACCTGATGTACAACATATTGCAACAGGCTCTTTTAATTCAAGGGCTAAGCCTAGTCCATAAAACCCTGCGCTTCTCTCATCTATTACCATATGCGTTTTGAAGCATTCATTCGCTTCAAAAAATCTACATAATGTTAAATTTCTTGTTCCAGAACTCAATACAACATGCTTAATTCCATATTGTCTAAGCATAGAAACTACCATTCTACATCGTTCAAAATCAGGTGCTACCGTTCTCGAAAAAGATTTCTCCGAAACAGGCATTTTCAAGGAGTTATATAGCCAGTTTTTTGAATCCTCACGTTTTTTGTTTAATATACAATTTACATCAGCATAATTAATTTCACTATAAACCAACTGTTCGGATATTTCGCTACTTTGTTGAATTAATCGATCCCTTATTCCCAACATTCCCATAAGCGAAGTAAATCTTGTATATCCTCTGCTTACATTTGCATAACATATAAGTTGCTTTCCAAAAATTATCCCCATTGCCAAGCCATGATGTGAGTCTGTAAAAATATATTGTGCATTTTTGAACAGATAAACCCAATCTTCCACAGCACACTCTTCTACTACATCATTCAGACTATAGATTTTTAATTTTTGTACATTTTTTTCAAAAGTACCTTTACGAGCATCTAATATGATATATACTTTTTTTCCAAGTTTCTCTGCAAGCTTTTTTAAAGCAAGTTCTTTATCCTCTGTCGGATCCAAAATATAAGCTAAAATATATTCCTCGTTAACTTGTATATTTGATTCATTCGCAATTTGTAAATATTCATCTACATCTATCAGAAATACCGGATCAACATTTTGTACAGCATCAATCATAAATTTATCTGCCAGAATTTTTTTCCCACTGTCCTCCCTTATAGATATAGCATTAAATTTATGTAATAAAATTGAAGCTGTATTTAGGTTAGAACCAGAAAGCTTTATATCATCAAATCCGAATGATGGTGCATATGCTATCTTTCTCTTTGTTTCATCTGCAAACTCTAGCAAAAACATGTTTCTCATATTTTGCATAGCATCTTTTGTCCATACTTGATCTGAGCCAACAACAAAAGTATCAAATAAATTATTTAAATTTTTGATTTCCCCCCACTTATACGGCTCAGTTATTTTCACATGAGAGTTTAAAAATTTTCTTGATATAACATCAAGTCCTTCCTGATCTAGCCAGGCTTCTGGACGATCTACAAATAAGGTTTCATACCCCATCTTATCAATAGCTTTACCTAATGCATAATAAGTTAAGACACTGCCATAGTTTGTTGCATACCAATATCCAACAATTCCCACTCTTTTTAAAGAATTATCCATTCGATTTTCCTTCCTACTGTTTAGTTCCATTTTATTCTTTGACTCTTCTTTGTAAAAATTTTCCCTAATTTAAACGCTTTTGATTTTAATGTTTCATCAATCTCATATTTTTCTCTCTCTGTCTTTTCTGCAAGGGTTTTTAACTCTTCCTCAACTGTCAGATCATTCAATGCCCACTCTTTTATTTCTGCCAAATTACCTTGCTGACTCTCTGCAATGAGATATTCTCTAACTCTATATTTTTGATTTAATTTTAAAATACGTTCAGCATATTTTCTTTTAAATTCTGCCGGAAGATCACATATTGTATAATATAAAAACTCTATAACCCAAGACCATAATGCATCTTGATTCAACTCATAAAATCCTTGCTTTTTCCATTCATTTATCACTTTTTCAACTATCAAAAAATGACATTCTGTTTTTTTTATGCGTCGATTACTATACAATTGCATTAAGGATGCATTTTTTGCAATTCGATAATTATATAGCTTTAAATCCAGAACAATAACATTTTTAGCTCTCGGAATATATCCAAACTGAAATATTTGATCCTCGCCTAAATTTAATTCCTCATCGAATCTTAAAATTGAAGGTTCTTCTAATATTTTTCTTTTTATAAAATGAAGCCATAAAAACGGACGTGCTGCTTTTTCCTTAAATACAACTTCGTCAACCTTATTATTTATATATGTTTTAAAAGATGTAGTAAGCTTATCAGCTATATAATCATTTTTTTCACCAACGACATTTCCTCCAAAAATTATCAAATCCCAATTTTCTTTTTCACCAGCTACTTTTACTAAAATTTTAAATGCATTTTCTACCAAATAATCATCTGCATCTACAAAACTAATATAATCACCAGTCGCATATTGTAACGCTTTATTTCGTGCTGCCGCAGGTCCTGCATTTTTCTGAGTAAATACCTTAATTCTGTTATCTTTCTTCTCATAAAATCTTAATATATTCAATGAATGATCAGTAGAACCATCATCTACACATAGCACTTCAAAATTTGTATAAGTCTGGCTAATAAGCGAATCCAGACAAGTTTTTAAATATTTTTCTGCATTATATACAGGAACAATTACAGAAATTGAAATATCAACTTTATCCTTTTTTACTATTTCCATATTTTTATCTGCTGTGTTGACTGTAAATTTCATATCCATTCTCCCACTATCATATCTTCATTTTTAATAATTTCTTTATCTTTAAACCTTTCTTAAATTCTTCCGAATTTCGAACTAATAGCCATTTTTTATGTGTTTCTTCATATTCTTTTGTCTGTCTGTACATACCATCTTCTACATAGAATAATTTTGGTGAATCAATGATTCTATTCATTTGTGCTAAAACCCATGTGTCTAACATTTCCACATGTATATTAGGTTTTTTCAAATCATTTTCGAATTCCTTACCTACTCTTTCTAAAAACTCCAACCGAAACTCGTCGGCTATTCTATGATATGAATGTAAATAATTAAAAACTTTTTTTTCTAAAAAACGTTTATAATACTCTGCATTAAGTTCATCATGTTCATCAAGAAATTTGCTTATATACATATACTCATCACAAATACAAAATACTTTCTTTTTACTGTTTATTGATGAGTTTGGATTGTCCTGACGATAATAATAAAAAGCTTCATTTATAAATACAATCTTCCTTGCTAACGAAATTACTTGAAACCAGAAACCGTTATCTTGAAAACTCGCTCCTGGTGTCTCATTATGACGGATATTATTTTTGCGCAAAAAATCTGTTTTATAAATTCCAGTCCAATTCATCATTGTAAATGTAAATATTTCCGGACAAATTTGCGAATTTAGTACTCTGTTATAGTATTGAATTGGGCATACCCATTGATATTGTGATTCAGATCTCCCATTTTTAGTTGAAAAAATATAGTGGTCTGATTTTACAATTTCAGTTTTATATTGTACTGCTGTGTTATATAATCTCTCAAACATATTTTTTTCAATGTAATCATCAGATTCTACAATACCAATATACTCACCTATTGCTATATCCATCCCTACATTCATCGTGTTACCATATCCAGAATTTTGTTTCGTAATAACTTTTATACGAGTATCCATTTTTTCATATGTACGTAAAATACTCAAAGATGCATCCGTTGAACCATCATCTACACAAATTATTTCAATATCTTTCAATGTTTGATTAATAACACTATCCAAACATTCCTTTAAATATCTCTCCACATTACATATTGGTATTACAATTGATACTTTGATATCATTCATTTTCAAACTTCCTCTACCCTTCATTCATCTTCCGATAAGCCTCGCAAACCACCTTCGGCTCACCGCACATTTTCATTTTTCCTTTTTCGATCCAGACCACCCGGTCACAATTTTCCAAGATCGTACCCATACTATGTGACACCAAAAGCACCGTACTTCCTCCGTGGATCATCTCTTGCACACGTTTCAAACTCTTCTTGCGGAAAAATTCATCCCCGACCGAAAGCACCTCATCTAAAATGAGAATCTCGGCGGTTTCGCCGATCGTTGCGATTGCAAAACCGAGACGGCTGACCATACCGGAGGAAAAGTTTTTTACTTTCTCTTCCATAAAACCTTCAAGTTCTGCGAACCTGACGATCTCGTCATATTTGGAATCAATAAATTCTTTGGAGTAACCGATGATAGCGCCGTTTAAGTACACGTTTTCCTTTGCGGTCAGTTCCACATCAAAACCGGTTCCAAGTGTCAGCAGCTGTACTTTCCGGCGGTCGCACTGCACTTCGCCGCTGCTCGGTTTTAAAGCTCCGGACACAATTTTAAGAAGAGTACTTTTGCCAGAACCGTTTGTTCCGATGATTCCTACAACTTCGCCCTTGTATACATTGAACGACACATGATCTAACGCAAGCAGTTCCCGGTAACTGATCTGTTTTTTCAAAAGCTGGATCACATACTCTTTGATACCGGAGACATTGTTCATCGCAATCCGGAACTGCATCGTGACATCCTTCACTGCAATGACAGGCTCCTCTCCGGCACGTCCCTCCGGCACAGCTGCATCAGAATCCTTTCCGGCAGCCTTTTGTCCGGCAGACTGTTCCAGTTCCGCCCGCCATGCACGGATCTCCTCCTCGGAGATATCCAGAGCCAGATCTTCTATCTCAAAATCATCTGCCGCATTTGTGTCAGAGGAAGTTTCGGATTCTCCTTGTTTTAATTTGTTTTTTCTGGTTTTAATCCGATTGTTTGTTTTCCCGGATACAGATGTACCATCCTGCCTCTGTTTATTTTTATCCATATGGATAACCAGAAAAATTGCAAGAAACATGATCACTAATGTCACAGCCAGAATGATGATCAATATTTTCATCTGATTCTGAAAGTTCTCCTGACCTTCATTCGGATTCCAGGTTTCCAGCTTATTTCCGGTCGTGATCTTATAAAATCCGGTCTGCCCTTCCATATCTATCGCATAGACGATGGATTCGCTCTGGATGATGTCAAGTGTCAGTTCCTGCGGCCACTCGCTGCACACATACGGAGACATGAAGTAATATTTTTCTCCGTTGACTGTGATGGAATTGCAGGGATACAGTTTATCTTTTTCACTGCTGTAAGCGTACAGGTAAAGGTTTTTTTGACTGTCCGCCAGATACACAAAACTGATATCTCCATTTGCTGACAAATATGCAGCCACTTCTGTTCCCTGATAGGTGATGGTTCCGGTATCATACTGGAAATCAATGTTCTCCGGCGTGTACTGGGAGAGATCTACCAGGTAGTAGGTCTGCTCTTCCACCGGCACTTCCATCACTGTCGGAATATCCGAAACCGGATTTTCTTCTCCGGTTTCCGTCTCCTGACTTTCCTCCGGCGGAGCGTCCCCAACCGTATCTTCACCGGAAATCGTGACATAGGTTGATGCCAGAGTTGCCACATCAAACTCTTCTGCATTCTCTCCGGCAGTGTGGATCACTGCACTCTCTATTTTTATATCTGCCGTTCCACCGCTTCGTGTCTGGAACTTTAACATGTATTTGACCTGCGCATTGACTCCGGTTCCACTTAACGTGATAACTCCGTTTTCCTCGGAATCACCACCCCCGGTGTACTCCAGACGCCTGTTATCGTAGGATATTTTGACCTCATAGGTTCCGATCTTCGAATCCCCGTTCAGGTATACGCCGATTGGAAATGTCTCATTGTCGGTTGCCGTATAGTAATTAGAGCCGAACGTGACAGTTGCATTTTCCGCACGGATTTCCCACGGTATTCCTATTGCCAACACAAAGAATGTGCCCAGGAGTATTATCCTTTTCCATTTTTCCCAGATTTTTAATCTCACTTTTGTATCTTCACTCCAATCTCTGCTTTTTCCTTGTACTGTTCCTTCACGGATTTTTTCTTCTGTATCTAACCATTATATTTTCTGCATCACATTGTTTTCTTTTTTCGAGAACACGTAATAACCGATCAGAAAGCTTGCAATGCCCCACAAGATCATTTTGATCCATAGATCCGTCTCCGGCCATTTCTGATACATGACGCAGTCCCTTGCAAATGCAATATAGACAAACACCGGATTGTTTCCGATGACTTTCTGCATCATCGGTGTCGTGCTCTCATACGGATAAAAGATTGCCGACATGTACATCCAGAGTGTCAGGACGATCGAATACAGGTATTTGATATCCGCAAAAAACACGTATAAAATCGAGAGCACATACCCGATTCCCATGGAGAACAGCAGGCAGAAAAATACGTCGATTGGAAACAGTAACAGCGTCGGGCTGATTTTGATCTGAAACACCACGAGCATGAGCACATAGGCAATACAGGTGTAGCCAAAGTTTGTCAACGCGGTATAGATTCTTGCCAGAACAAATGTTTGTTTTGGCAATTTTACTTTCAACAGCAGCGTCCGGTTATCGACGAGCGCCGTCATTGCAGAGTTCGTTGCACCGGAAAAGAGCTGCCAGAAAATCGTTCCGGTCAGATAGTAGATTGGATAGTTTTCAATCGTACGTTTAAAAATCGTGCTGAAAATCATGGACATAACTGCCATGGTCATCAGCGGATTTAACACACTCCAGATGACTCCGAGAAAAGACCTCGCATATTTTCTTTTGATCTCTCTGTCCACCAGTTGTTTGATGACAAAATAATATTGTTTTAACTCTTCTCTATTCTTTCTCAAAACTGTCATTTTCCTGTCTTTTTATTTTCTGTTTTCCAGCCAATGCAGACTGTGTTTTTATCTGTTTCTTTGTTTCAGCCACTTGCGGATATAAATGATGTATTTATAGAAAACGGCATGCAAACGGTTTCTCGCCCTGCCTTTTTCATCCAGTGTTTTGCACGATGCGATGCTGCCCTCGATCCACGCACTCTCATGGAGTACCTTTTTCCGGATGCCTGTCATGATGAGCAGACGGTTGAGCAAATGATGGTTTTTGATCTCCTGCTCCGAAAAATCTGCGGACACTTTCTGATTGTCATCCTCTCTCACATCATCCGAGAAAAGCAGACTTCCGTATGCCTCTGCCTCAAACTGTGTCGGGTTTCCCATAAACGGTGATAGAAGTTCCTCCACATACCCGCTGTCCGCCTGCGGCAATGATTGCTTTTTCTCCTGCAGAAACTCTTCCAGCCAGCAGATATACCGGCTGATCCGCTCCCGGTTCAGGTTCTCCCTGCTGTCTGCCACCGGAACATAGATGATTTTATCCTTCCCGCTCTCTGTCCTGTAGGATAATGTCATGCCCTCCGGTGCAGAAAATACTGCTTCAAACAGGCTGTTACTGAAATGTACTTTTCTTTTGATCTCACCCCACGGCGTGAAGTAAAAACTGTGATAGTTTTCCCTTCCCTCCCCTTTCGGGATCTCATACAGACCAAAATAGTATCCTTCGAGCTTTCTGTCCGGCTGTTTCTGACGGAGCAGATGTTCAATGCTCTGCTGGATCGTACCGATCCAGCCGCTGTCCACCAGTGCATAAGGAACCTGTTCTAACAGTCCTTCCTGTGTGAGATAGCCGATTGCCGTCCCATAAGCTTCCTTCGAATGGCTGTCTATATAATGAAATAAAAGTGGTATCTTTTTTAAGCGGTCTTTTAACTGCATGACCTCGTGATAATTGATGACTTTTCTGTAATTCTCCGTGTACCCGGCAAGTGCTGCGATCTCCTCTGCCTCTTTGTCTGTCAGTGCTGCACGCTGCATGATTTTTTCAAAGGTCACATCGATTCCTCCGACACAAATGCGTTCCAGACAGCGTTCCCCGAGAAGATGATATTCCGGCACACGCACCGCATATCTTGACACTTTGAGATATCTGCACTCGATGTCCAAATCATATTGTTTGCAGAGCTGTTGTGCGGCAAGATACATCTGATAGCCATCCCTTGCCAGAAAGTAAAGCCGCTTTTTTCCGCTTTGCAGAGTCTCCTGCAAAACCCACAGCACATACTCATAAAGTGTCGGCGCAAGCACACGCTCATAGATTTCTTTCTCGGATTGGGCTTTTTTATAAGATTGTAGTCTCTGTTCTCTGCGGTCGGTCGGATTCATAACTGCTATACTCCAATCTGGCATTTTCGGGCATCTGTTCTTTTTTGGATTTCCACCATGTCTCACCGCGTTTTAATAACGCAACGATTCCAGGCGGAATCAGACCGCCCACAACCGGACGGATCACATAGAGCCAGCCCAAGGGAAACAGCAGATGCATGGCTTTAAAATTCCGGTAGCGGAGTTTTGCCTCGTTGATCCGGAAGTGAAATCTGCGTTTCTGAAAAGACTGCTTGTCCTCCCGGTACGCAAACAGGTATTGCTGAATGTTGTACCCCTGATAACCAAGCTGATGCAGACGCATGAATATCTCATAATCTTCACAGCGCAATGTTTCCGGGGAAACATGATAACCTTCGTTTTTTTCAAATAGTTTTCTGCGGTACATGACCGTCGGATGTATGAAGGGAGAAAACGGCAGATAGTCTTTATCGGACGGAAGTTCCGGCATTTTGCGTTCTCCCCAGACACCGTTTTCATCAAATAATCTCGTATTGCAGCCACACCACGCATACTCTTTGTGCTGCTCCATAAAATCATACTGCACCTGCAGACGCTCCGGCAGTGCGATATCGTCTGCATCCATGCGGGCAATGTATTTCCCTTTTGCAGCGCCAATACACATATTTAAGGAAAAAGCCAGACCGTGATTCTCCTCTTTTCCAATCAGGACAATCCTCTCGTCAAGCTTTTCTAATTCTCTGATATAACCTGCCACCTCCGGATCAGAACCGTCATCGTAAATGATGAACTCGAAATCCGTGAGTGTCTGGTTCAATATGGACTTTACTGCCTTTTGCAGTGCCTCTCTGTTCCACTGGTTGTAAACTCCCATGATCACAGAGACTTGTTTTTCAAACTCTGCCCCCATACGCTTTTATCGCTTTCTTTCCTGCGTCACGCTGATCTCCTGATAGACACGGCGCATTATTTTATCTGTTGCCTCTATGCTGAATCTTTCTGCTGTCCTTCTCCCATGCTCTCCCATTTCCCTGCGTAGCTGCCTGGACTGTCTCATACGGCAGATCGCATGCATGAAATCTGCCACTTTATCTGCCTGACAGACAATGCCATTTTCCGTATGGCACATGTACTCCCTACTTCCGCGGTTATCTGATGCGATCACCGGGACTTCACATGCCAGCGCCTCGATGGCTGCAATCCCAAGTCCCTCTCTCTTAGATGGAAATGCAAAGCAGTCTGCACTCTGCAGAACATCCTGCACATCATTGCGGTAGCCTAACAGTCTGACCTGTTTTTCCAGATGATATTTCTGGATCAGATGTTCTAATGTTTCCCTGTAAGGGCCTTTGCCACAGATACTGTAATAAATATTTTCGTCGTGTAACCGGGCAACTGCCTCGATCACGACTGCATGATTTTTATTTTCCACAAGTTCTCCCACCGAAACGATGTGAAATCCATCTGGCGGGATGTCCAGTTCTTTTCTTTTTAATTCTCTCAATTCCGGTTTTTTCCGGAACTTCTCTATATTCACACCGACGCCCGGAATCTGTTCCACACATCCATGCTCTTTTAAACGAAAGCGGTTTGCTCTCTCATAATCTTCTCTGTTGATTGTAATGATCCGATCGGTAAATGCTGCCAGAAACCTCTCTGCCGTATAGTAGAGCAGCCAGTTTTTCTTCGGTGCCCCCTCATAAAAATGAAACCCATGTGCCGTGTATACAACATATGGTTCTCTTCCGGAAGCTTTTGCGGCAAGCCTTCCCACCACGCCACCCATTGGATTGTGGCAATGTACCAGACTGATCTGTTCTGTTCTGATGATCTGTTTTAACTGTAAAAATGCTTTTGTATTTTTTGTGATCTGAAACGGACTTTTTCTGATATCGATATGATGTAAAATCAGTCCGTCTCTTTTCAACTGGGTTTGATCGATATTGTAAATCGGATTTTCAAAATCGGATGCATAATGAACCGTATAACCATTCTCCTGTAAGATTCTCACATCATTCATTTCAAATTGCGGTACGAATCCGCTGATGGTTGTGATTATTAATGCATGCTTCATTCTACTTCATCCTGTCAGTTCTTTTTCCGGCGGTCTGCATGACACAGACCGCCTGTTATTCCTGCTTATGCAGGAACTACCACATGTTCATTCTTTTCTTTTTATAAATCTTAAGATTCATAAAATTAGTTGTTAAATTTAACTTTTGCTCCGCATACTGCGATACCTGCTGCACAGATAAGCACAATAATTGGTAAAACAGGTGTTGTTTCTCCTGTCTGAGCTGATGCATTGTATGCAACAAATGCGATTGGAGAAAGAGATGTAAATGTAGCTGTTACAGTTCCGTTTCCAACTGAATCCGGGTTGATAACTTCCCAGCTTCCGTCATGTTTCTGATGTAAAACAGCGATTTTCTGTCCTGCTGTCACACCGTTAACAGAGAATGTCAACTGTGCTTTCTCGAAAGAAACAGGAAGAGTTACATCGATCATCTGTAAAACTTTAGCTGTAGGAGCTACGCTTGCAACTGCCTGTGTCTGAGCTGCTTCAACCTGAGCTGTTGTAACAGCTTTTACAGTTGGAGCTGCTGTAGAAGCCACGCCATCGATCACGATGCCGTCTGCTGCTACTGTAACGTTAGCATAAGCAGTAGCCTCTGTTGTAGTTGTCTCAGATGTTTTGGTTGTTGGGCTTGTTGCAGCGAAAGCTGTTGTTCCCATAGCCATAACCATTAATGCTGTAAGTACGACTGCGATTTTTTTCTTCATAACTTGTTTTCCTCCTTTCCTCACGTATTCCATGTGGTTTCTATATTAAATAAGGAATTTTCCTTACTTAATATCCTCTGATTCTACCGGTTCGTAGAACACATCAATGATGAGCTGATACAGCGCATCGTCATCAACATAAAATTCCTCATATTTATCTCCCATCAGTGTCTCACCCTGCATGGTGTACAAATGGTCGATATCAAAGTTGTATCCCAAAGCCTCAGAAGCGAGGTATGTAAATTTCGTAATGTCAATGTCTGTCACCATATATTTGGATATGGTGTTGTATAAATCCACCGCAATGGATGGATTTGTGACTGCCTTGTTTTTTGCCTGTGCAATAAACGTGGTCAGGAATTGTTTCTGGCGCTCTAAACGCAGGGAAGAGCTGTTAAACACATTTTCATTTCTTCCGCGCACATACCAGTAAGCCTGATGTCCGGTCAGCGTCACTTCATCCCCCTGATGGAGATCCATATCGTATTCCGGGTATATGACATCATCTAAAACCGTCACCTGTACGCCGCCAACTGCATCGTTTAAAGCCGGGATTGCTCCCATGTTGATCGCCGCATAACCACTGATCGGAAGATTGTAAAAAAGTCTCGACACTGCCGCCACACTCCGCTCACAGCTTAATTCCATGCCGTCACCATAACCGTGCTGTAAAGTGATCTGCTTCGTATACTGCCCCATGTAAACGCCATCCTCATCATAGACATCCACAAGCGCCATCGCATTGCGGTTGACCGCAATAATGGAAACAGATTTATCATGCGGATTCATGACTGCCAGAAACATTGCGTCAGCCTGTCCGCCGCTCAGACCGTCTTTTGCCTTTTTTACAACATCGTCATTGTCAACACCCATGACGAGAAATGTCATGATATCTTCGTTGTAGGCATAGATCTGACCATTATAGCGGATCCATCCATCCTGCCAGCCCTCTTCGGTTGATTCCGTGGATTCAAGTACCGGTGCTTCGCCTGAAATATTTTTTCTGATTCCACTTTTTCCAAGTGCCCTTAGCACTCCAAATGCGATAAGTGCAAAAAGAATCAGGCATATCAGTACAATTCCCACGATCTTTATGATTTTTATCCATGTTTTCTGTTGTTTTTTTGTCTGTTCTGTACTTTTTTGTTTATTCATTCAGTAAAACTCCCTGTACAAGATAACGCATGTTTTTCTCACCGGAAACACAGGTCGACAATGTGACAATGCGGTTGTCTGCATTGACCGTAACATCCTGCCTGATATTTGCGCTCATATCGCGGATCTCAAAAATCTGATCCAGATAATTCTGAAAAATCTCCGGATTAGTAAGGTCGAAGTTATAGATCAGATGGATCGCATTGTATTTGTAAGCAGCAAAAATTTCATACACATAGGTTTTATCTTCCGTATAAATATAGAAGTAAGGGTTTTCATCAAACACCTGCTGGTCCTCAAAATTATGCAAAGAAGCAAACATGCTTCCGTTTTTCATGTTGTGACCGTATAAAACAGTGTTCGGATCCGTAAAATCTTTCGTGTTCACGCTCTCCGAGTAAATACAGCCTGGAAGCCCTTTTGAGCCGTCCATATTATGTTCCAGATAATAGGCATCATCCGTCGGGTGCTGTAACACCGGGTAATCAACATTAGTTCCCGGCACATAAATCCAGGCATACACATCGCTGTTCTCTTCTTTTAATGCTGCGAAATCAATGTCTTTTTCCGGGATTTCAATTCCAAGGCTTTTTAAAACATCCGGTGCTTCTTCCGTTTCCGGCTCTGGCACCTCCTCAGTCGCCTGCGGTTGACTGCCTGCATTTTCCAGTAAAGCTTCGTAATACTCCTGCTGCTTTTTCTGCTGATATTTTTGAATTCCAATGATTATGAGACATATGATAAGAACGATACTGAAAACGATAAGCAGTATCTTCCATATGATATTTTTCTGATTTCTTTTGTTTTTCATAACTTTACCCTTATGCGTTATAAACATATTTTATTTTCGTGTTTTAAACATTTTCTATCATACACATGTCCGTTGATTATGTCAACAGAAGAAACTTACAGTTTTCTGACATATCTTACTTGTTTTTTGTTCAATATCACATTTAAAACGTATCTCGCACATACCTTTTAAACTCACTATTAAATTACGTTTCCATTGTGTTTTATTTCTACGTTTTTTTCGCAAGAATATGATACAGAGAATCACACACAATAAGAAACAAATGAGAAAGGGGAGTTTTTATGAACCGAAAAAGAGAAGCGTA
>QWCY01006080.1_pt1 | contig 22253 bp, 19 predicted proteins | sample 1972631 | NCBI WGS metagenome assembly QWCY01 (sample SAMN09866696, study PRJNA288562) | Human gut metagenome isolate pre1_stool, whole genome shotgun sequencing... | isolation source: gut | host: Homo sapiens | place: USA: California
TCGGTTTAGAGGTTGATATTTTGTGCCTGGAGGTTGGCGTGGGCATACGCTTTACAGCACGTATTCGTAGTGGGGGGGCGGTTTATAAACGCAGCCAAAAGCCGGGAATGATGGCGCCCGAATCCGAAATCCTGTTAATGAGCTGAATATCGTTTGAAAAATAGAGAGAATTCGTTAAATTGTCTTGAAATAAAATCAATATAGCGTTTCTTAGATGGGGCCATTTAGAGATAGATGCTGAAAAATAGATTCGGTTATGAAGAAAATATTTTGTTTAGTTTGTTTTTTCTCTGCTTTATTTTCGTTGAAAAGCATTGCTGCTGTTCCTGAGGGAGCTATTCCGTTTGTTTTCGACGGACATCTGTACCTGCAATCGACCTTGAATGATACTATTCCCGTTACCCTTATTTACGATACAGGAGCTGACTTTCTCTATCTCGACGAAGATTATTTGAAACTCAAAAATCTGCAAAACGCTTTCGGACGAAAAGGTAAGGCTAAAATGGGAGGTGCGGGGAATGGCGAGCCTGAACGCATAGAAATATTCATCGATCCGATTACAGTCCATTGCGGGGCGAGGGAATACCAAAACGAGATTACACCTATAATTAAGTTGCGTGATCTCCTCGGGAGGCACACTGACGGCTTGTTAGGTAATACTCATCTATTGATGAATCCTCTGGAAATCAATTTCAGCGAGAGCTATTTGCGCCAGTTAAAAGAACCGTTGTTAGCTGAACAGCTCGATAATTATGTAAAACTCGACGCTCGATTCGAGGATAACCGTATCGATGTAAAGGCGACGCTGCAAATCGACGATGAAAATAGCCTGGAGGGTTGGTTTAGAATGGATTTAGGGTGCGGCTCCACGATTATTCTCACGAATGAAACGGCGTCTGCATTCAATTTTATGGATGTGCCGAAGGCATATTTTCGTACGCAGGCCGGAGGTATCGGCGGCGGTTCTGAGGAGGTTACGATAAGGGCTGCAAAATTCTGTATGGTCGATACGCTCGAAAATATCGTGATAGATTACTCGCTCAATGAAAAGGGGGCATTATCGTCGGACAGACCCTATATAGGTATAATAGGTAATGAGATCTGGTCGCTCTACGACATTGTTTTGGATCCGGTAAGTTCTTCTGTATGGGTCAAACGCAATGAGAATCAGGGTACCTACGCCCAATCGTCGGTGACGCATATGGTTACTGGTGACCGTACGGATATTTGCGGTGGCTGGATTGTCAATGGCCTATATAAAGGAGGAGTCGCGGAGCAAGCCGGTATCGAAATCGGTGATATAATTGTAGCCATAAATAATCGTCCTGTCAAAGAAATAACCTGGGAAGAGCAACGAAAAGGTTTGGAACTTCAGGGAGAAACTACATATACCGTTCAAAAACCCGACGGTCAAATCGTTTCCTATACTTTGTTTATTGGTAAACAGATTATCTGACCCAACTATATCCCATATAGTCCGGAGTTTGCTGTTTCCAAAAAAATTGTGGAAAGGACGAGTATATGTCGATATGGAATCGGGACCGAGGACGATCGGTAAAGATGCCGCTCGCTGCCACGGGCCGGTTTGAATGTATGATCCATATTATTCGCCGAAAAACTCGCGGATAATTCCGTATGTTTTGTAAGTTTGGGGATAATTATGTGCGACTATGAAACATCCGGTAGATATTGATAATTGGAATCGTCGGGAGAACTATCTTTTTTTCCGGGATTTCGCCAATCCTTATTACAGTGTTACATCGCAGGTCGATGTAACGGAAGCGTATATTCGGGCGAAAGCGCTGGGTATCAAGTTTTCGCACTATGCGATGTACGCTTCGATACGGGCTGTCAATTCCATTGAGGCATTGAGGTACAGGCAGGTCGATGGAAAGGTCTGGCTATATGATCGGATCAGGCTCAATACGGCGGTTGCGCGTGAGGATCACTCCTTTGCATCGGTTATCATTCCCTATAATGATACGCTGGAGGAGTTCGTCGCTGAAGCGCGAGGGATCATTGCAGCCGCGATGCGGGGCGAGGGAGATGCGTACGGAGCCGATTCCGAGAAGGACACGTTTGTTATAAGTGTGAATCCGTGGTATAGCTTCACAGGGTTACAGTTCCAGTTTCCGCAGAATGCAGGCGAGAATATCCCTTTGTCGGTATTCGGAAAGATAATGGTCGATATGCAGGGACGCCGTACGATGCCTGTGGCTGTAAGTTTCCATCATGGGTTTGTCGATGGTTATCAGGTGGGGCGTTATTGGGAGGCGTTCCAACATAATCTCGATACGCTCTCGATGTAAAATACACGATCCGATTTCGGCCGGAGTTTTACGGTTGTCTAATAGGGACAGGTAGGGATATAGGGGAACTTTGAGGGGGACATAAAGAATTATCCGGGTATTATCGTCTGTAAGTTGTGTCTTGCGGCGAGGTGATTTTTTGAGAGGTCTATCGCGGCGTCAGAGGGTCTTATGGATTTATACTGCTCTCCAAAGGAGGCTTTTAGTGGCTTATCCCTTGTAATGGGGATGGTTTTCTGTGTTTTTTAGCCGATTCAGGCGATTGTGAAAGATAATGAATAGAACGATCTTTGTATTGTGAAAAGGGATAAGTGTTAATAGGGTTGATGAAAGGTTAGAAAAATTTTTGCCAAGAAATTTTATTTGTTAAAGATTGTGTGTGGAAAAGTCTGCTGGGAAGCAGGCTTTTCTGTTTCCGGGAGGCGACAGGGGCCGGCATTTCAACCGGTATGCAGGGGCGGTCGCGTTCAAATGCCGGAACAAGTCGATCGCCCTGTCGCGGCAATGCGATCGGGGGATTCGTTGCTGCTTTGCTCATTGTGCGGTCGTATAGTCGGTAATTCGTCGGTGTTGCGGCAGGACGGTTTCGGGGGATGCGGATATCTGTCCGGGATTTTGCATCGAGCTGTGTCACGCGGCCCGTGTCGGTGCGTGTCCGGTGCCGGAGTGCGGTACGAGGTGCTCGGCTTGCCCCGGGACTCGTCTTTGCTGTGGCAGGTGCGGGTCGTGCCGAAGATCGATGTCCCCGGTACGACCCGCACGGGCCGGAGAGTCAGATGCGCGGTTTTACGGCGATGCGCAGCAGCAGCGACAGTGCGTAGATAATCAGGCCGTAGATCGGAGCGATGAACGCCACGCGCAGACCGCCCGAGAGCAGCGTGAATGTGACGGAGTATCCGGTTGTCTGGATGATTTGGAGAATGGAGTAAAAGCCGATCATCATACTCAACACTCCGAGGGTGCAGGCCAGCAATCCGAGCTCCTTGATCCAGCGCGGCGCTTTCCATGTGCAGAAGAGCATGGCGATCAGACAGAGGGTGAGTGCGGTCATCCAGCCGTAGCCGCCTTCCAGGTAGAGATCGGCCGGTGAATGTCGGCTTTCCGATATTGCAAATTCGCTGACCTCCCACTCTTGTGTTTCGGGATTCAGAATGGCGATCTCATGCTCGTTCAGTTGGGGCTCTTTCCCCGGTTCGGTCGGTAATGTGCGGGTGATCTCTTGGGCGGACGGGAGGGCGGTTTTCTCGCCGGGTGTCGCCGATGTCGATTCGGCATCGGCCGCAGCCGATGTGTCGGCGGACGGAGGCGGTACGATGGCGACCTTTTCCTGTGCGAAGAGCGGGACCGAGGCCAGCAGAAGCAGTAGGCCGGTTGCAAGCAGTCGTTTCATTGCGTAATGATTTTAGGTTTGACATTGAGTGGATCGATCCTATTGCAAAGGTAGGGAGACTCGGCTGCAAATCCAATGTCGAATCCCGCTCTTTGCCGGTCGAAAGCCGCTGTTGCGTCCCGGAGAGGTTGCGTTGCGACCGGAATTTTGCTAAATTTGCAATAAACGGCTGCTGCAGGGCGTACTCCGGTGTTCGGTTTCGCCGACTGGACGCGGTCTGTTGCGGGCCTTTGTGCGAAAACGACGGATATGAGACATTCGGTGATGATCGGCTATTGGTGCGTGGTGGTACTGATGCTCGCTTCGGTGATGGCGAGCTGCGGGTATGAGTTTCGGCAGGGGGTGTTCCTTTCGACGACGATGTTGCCCGGGATGTTCTGCGCCAAACTGTCGTTGCCGGGGGCGCTGCGTGCTTCGAACCGTCGGGCCGTGGCGGTCGCCGGCGTTGCGGGTGGCATACTGGTCATCGAATGGCTGGCGTTGCTGTTGGCGCATCGCTATATCTGGAGCGGTTGGTTGCCCGGTGACGGGATGGTTTTCCACGTTCTTTTCTACAATCCGGTTTTCATCGGGTTGCTGCTGGCTGCGGTCCTTATCCCCGAGAGGCTGCTGGACCGCTGGATAAAAGCGCGGTTGCCGCGGATGGAAACAGTGAGCTTCATCTCGGAGCGCCGCAAGGTGACGCTTCCGGTCGGCGAATTGCTCTATGTCGAATCCAACGACACGGAAGTGTTTCTGCACACGGCGGACGGCGGGCTCTATCCTACGCGAACCCGGATTTCGCAGTGGGAGCGTTTGTTGGACGATCGGTTCATACGCATCCACCGTGCTTGGCTGGTCAATGCCGAGCGGGTGTCCCGGGTCACTATGACGGATGTGACCATAGAGCGGGTCACTCTCGAAGTTTCCCGGAAATACCGCAACGCCGTCGCCGAGCGTTTCGGACTGCATAAGCCTGCGCGGTAACGTTCGTTCCGTCATTTTCCTATCCTGTCCGATGCGGCCTTGTGTCGATTGGATACGAATGTGCGTATATATGCAAAAAAGCGTCCCGTGAAGGGACGCTTTTCATTTCGAGGGGCGGTTATTATTTGCCCATGTAGTTTTTCACGTAGTGGTGGTGCTGTCCGTAGCGCTCGAATGCTGCCCGGTCCAGGGATTCCTGGGCCGAAGGATCGGCGATCGAGATGATCAGCCGCGCACGCTCCTGCAGGCTTTTGCCGTAGAGATTGACGGCGCCGTTTTCGGTGACGAACCAGTGGATGTGGTTGCGGGTGGTTACCACGCCTGCGCCGCAGGTCAGTTCCGGAGCGATCTTCGAGATGCCTTTGTTGGTCACCGAAGGCATGGCGATAATCGCCTTGCCGCCTTTCGACAGCGAAGCGCCGTAGATGAAGTCTATCTGGCCGCCGACGCCCGAATAGAATTTCGTGCCCAGCGAATCGGCGCAAACCTGACCGGTGATATCCACCTGGAGTGCCGAGTTGATGGCCGTTACGCGGTCGTTCTTGGCGATGATGAACGGATCGTTGGTGTATCCCACGTCCATCATCAGTACGCCCGGGTTGTCGTCGATGAAGTCGTAAACCCGCTGCGAACCCATCAGGAAGGTGGAAACCATCTTGCCCTTGTCGATGTTCTTCGCTTCGCCGTTGATGACACCCTTCTCCACCAGCGGGAGAACGCCGTCGGCGAACATTTCGGTATGGATACCCAGGTTCTTATGGTTGCCGAGCTGTGCCAGAACCGCATTCGGAATAGCGCCGATACCCATCTGAAGCGTCGCACCGTCTTCGATCAGGGCCGCGCAGTGCTTGCCGATGCGGGTTTCGATCTCGTTGGGTTCGGTGAAATGCGCCTCTTCCAGCGGGGTATCGTCCTGTACGAAGAGGTCGATTTTCGACGAGTGGATCATCGCGTCGCCGAACGAACGGGGAACGTGCTTGTTCACCACCGCGATCACCGTGCGAGCCGTTTCCACGGCTGCCAGGGTCGCATCGACCGAGGTGCCGAGCGAAACGTAGCCGTGTTTGTCGGGCGTCGATACCTGGATCATCGCTACGTCGCAAGGTACCGTGCCGCTGCGATAGAGCTTCTGGGTTTCGCTCAAAAAGACGGGAATGTAGTCCGCATAACCGCTCTGCGTCACTTTGCGCACGTTCCCGCCCACGAAGAACGAGTCGAGCTGGAAGATGCCTTCGAACTGCGGATCGGCATAGGGAGCCGGCCCTTCCGTGTGCAGGTGGTGGATGTGCACATCCTTGAATTCGTGGTTGGCGCCGCGTTCGCACATGGCCTTAATCAGGCACTGGGGGGCCGAAGCGACCGAGCTGAGGTGAATATGGTCACCCGATTTGATGACTTTCACGGCTTCGGCTGCCGTTGTGAATTTAATCTGAGTGTTCATTTCTTTTTTCTTATTTTAGATAAGATTCCTTGCATTCGGTTAGTTGCGTTTTACCTCGACTTGCTCGTAACCTTCGATGACATCTCCTACGCGGATGTCGTTGAAGGATTCGATGTTCAGACCGCAGTCCTGACCCGTGAGCACCTCCTTGACATCGTCCTTGAACCGTTTGAGCGAGCCGAGCTTGCCCGTGTAGATCACGATACCGTCGCGGATCACGCGGATCGGGGTGTGGCGGGTCAGCTTGCCTTCGCGGACGACGCATCCGGCGACGGTGCCGACTTTGGAAATTCGGAAGATCTCCATGACTTCCGCCGAGCAGACGATCTCTTCCTTCATCACCGGTTCGAGCATGCCTTCGATGGCATCCTTGATGTCGTTGATCGCATCGTAGATGATCGAATAGAGGCGGATTTCGATCTCCTCCTTTTCGGCGAGCTTGCGTGCCGATGCCGACGGACGGACCTGGAAGCCGACGATGATGGCATTCGAGGCCGCCGCTAACAGAACGTCCGATTCCGAGATCTGACCGACGGCCGAGTGGATCACATTCACCTGCACGGTCTCCTTCGAGAGCTTGATCAGCGAACCCGACATAGCCTCAACCGAACCATCGACATCGCCTTTTACGATGATATTCAGCTCCTTGAACGATCCGATGGCGATGCGGCGTCCGATTTCGTCGAGCGTCACGTGCTTCTGGGTCATGATGCCCTGGATACGCTGGAGTTGCTCGCGTTTGTTGGCGATTTCACGGGCCGAGCGGTCGTCCTCCATGACGTTGAACGTGTCGCCTGCCTGGGGAGCACCGTTCAGACCGAGCACCTGTACCGGCGTCGAAGGGCCAGCTTCGGTCACTTTTTGGCCGTTTTCGTTGAACATCGCTTTCACACGGCCCGTGTGTATGCCCGAAAGCATTACGTCGCCTATGTGCAGCGTACCGTTTTGTACGAGCACCGTAGCTACGTAACCGCGGCCCTTGTCGAGTGTCGATTCGATGACGGCTCCCGAAGCGCGGCGGTTCGGATTGGCCTTCAGGTCGAGCATTTCGGCTTCGAGCAGCACTTTTTCGAGCAGTTTGTCGAGATTCAGGCCCTTTTTGGCCGAAACTTCCTGATCCTGGTATTTGCCGCCCCACGACTCCACGAGGTAGTTCATCTGCGAAAGCTGCTCCTTGATGTGGTCGGGGTTGGCTGCGGGTTTGTCGATCTTGTTGATGGCGAAAACCATCGGGACGCCTGCCGCCTGGGCGTGGTTGATCGCCTCGACGGTCTGGGGCATCACGTTGTCGTCCGCCGCTACGATGATGATCGCTACGTCGGTGATCTTGGCACCACGGGCGCGCATGGCGGTGAAAGCCTCGTGGCCGGGGGTGTCGAGGAACGTGATTTTCTGGCCGTTCAGCTCTACACTGTAAGCACCGATGTGCTGGGTGATACCGCCTGCCTCACCTTCGATGACGTTGGTTTTGCGGATGTTGTCCAGCAGCGAAGTCTTACCGTGATCGACGTGTCCCATGACGGTTACGATCGGCGGTCGCGGCACGAGGTCTTCCTCGCTGTCCTGTTCGTCGTCGCCGATGGCTTCCTGGATGTCCGCCGATACGAATTCGGTCTTGAAGCCGAACTCTTCGGCTACGACCACGAGCGCCTCGGCGTCGAGACGTTGGTTGATCGACACCATCAGGCCCAGGTTCATGCAGGCCGTGATGACCTCGGTCGCCGAAACGTTCATCATCGTAGCCAGCTCGGCTACGGTCACGAATTCGGTGACCTTCAGGATGGAGCGTTCCTGCTCTTCGCGCTGGAATTCTTCGTTCATGCGCTCGGCTACGGCTTCGCGTTTTTCCTTGCGGTATTTCGAACCTTTGCTCTTGGCGTTTTTCGACGTCAGGCGGGCCAGTGTATCTTTCACCTGCTTCGAAACCTCCTCGTCGCTGATTTCGGGCCGAACGACGGGCTTCGGAGCTTTGAGTTTGTCCTTGCGGGTCTTCTTGTTCTCTCCCGGACGGGGTTGGTTGGATTGCGGGCCTTGTCCGCGGCCGGGCTGTGCGGCGGATTTGCCGTTGCTGCCCGGCTTGGGGCTGCCTGCCGGCGTACGGGTCACGTCCACTTTCTCTTTACTCAGGCGTTTGCGTTTGTGGCGGTTGCCCGGTGTGAATCCCGATACGTCCATCGTGCCGAGTACCTGCGGGCCCGTGAGGGTCTGCACGGCGGGGCGGAAGATGTTGTCGCTCTTGGGCGCCGCTTCCGGTTCGGGTTTGGCTGCGGAAGCCGTTTCGGAGGCAGGTGCCGCTTCCGTTTTGGGGGCGGCCGGTTGCGGTGCCGGCTGCGGTTTCGGAGCCGCAGCCTCCGGTACGGGCTCTGCCGCCGGTTTGCTTACCGGTTTCGGAGCCGGTTTGGGCTTGGGCGAAAGATCTATTTTGCCCAGAATTTTGGGCTGGGGCAGTTCGTCCTTGACGCTGATGACGTTGCTTTTGATAATTACCTCCTGCTCCTCTTCGCGCGTCTGTTTCTGTGCCTCTTCGAGGGTGATCGTAGCCTGCTTCTGGGAGATTCGCTCCCGGATGCTTTCCCGTTCGTTGCCGGTAATTCGGCTCCCGCCGAATTCCTTCTCCAGAACGGCATAGACGTCCGGTTCCACCAGCGTATTGGGCGAACCGTCGGTTTTTATACCCTTCTTTTGCAGGAAGTCCGTGATGGTATTCAATCCCACCTTGAACTCCTTGGCAACCTGGATAAGTCTTAATTTTCTTTCGTTACTCATATATCGGTTTTAATTTTTGTGCGATGGGACGGATTACTCCTCGAATTCCGCTTTCAGTATCTCGACGACTTTCTGTGCCTGTTCCAGCTCCAGGTCGGCACGGGCGGCGATCTCTTCGACGGGCAGTTCCAGCACGCTCTTGGCCGTGTCGCAGCCGCAGGCTTTCAGGGCGTCGATCACCCAGCCGTCGATCTCGTCGGCAAATTCGGTGAGTGCAACGTCTTCCTCCTCGATTTCGCGGTAAACATCGATATCGTAGCCGGTCAGCATCTTCGAAAGCCGGATGTTCAGGCCGCCCTTGCCGATGGCCAGCGATACCTGGTCGGGCTTGAGATAGACCGAAGCTGTCTTCTTCTCCTCGTCGATGGTGATGCTCGAAATCTTCGCGGGGTTCAGGGCACGCTGGATCATTAACTGCGGGTTGGTCGTGTAGTTTACCACGTCGATATTTTCATTGCGCAGCTCCTTGACGATCGAGTAGATGCGCGATCCCTTCATGCCGACGCAGGCACCGACCGGATCGATGCGTTCGTCGTAGGATTCGACGGCTACCTTGGCACGCTCGCCGGGGATGCGGACGATCTTCTTGAGGGTGATCAGACCGTCGAAAATTTCGGGGACCTCCTGCTCGAAGAGCCGTTCGAGGAACTGGTTGGCCGTGCGCGAAAGGATGATGCGCGGCTGGTTGTTGTTCATCTCGACGCTCTTGACGATCGCCTTGATCGTGTCGCCCTTGCGGTAATAGTCGTTGGGAATCTGCTCGGTCTTGGGCAGGATCAGCTCGTTGCCCTCGTCGTCGAGGATCAGCACCTCTTTCTTCCATACCTGATATACCTCGCCGGTGATGATCTCGCCGACCTTCTCCGAATATTTTTCGTAAAGGTTGGCCTTCTCCAGATCGAGGATGCGCGAAGCGAGATTCTGACGCAGCGACAGCACGGCCCGGCGTCCGAACGATTCAAGTTTGATCGGATCGACGTATTCGTCGCCCACTTCGTAGGTCGGATCGATGGCCTTAACCTCCGATACGGCGATTTGCATGTTCGGATTCTCCACCGCGCCGTCCTCCACGACCGTACGGTTTCGCCAGATCTCCAGGTCGCCCTTTTCCGGGTTGATGATCACGTCGAAATTCTCGTCCGTCTCGAACTGCTTCTGAAGCGCGTGGCGGAAAACGTCCTCGAGGACTCCGATCATCGTGGCCTTGTCGATGTTTTTAAGCTCCTTGAACTCTGCGAAATTGCTGATAAGATTAAGATTATCCATTGGTTTTTTATCTTGTTTATTTTTGAATTTCCACTATTTGAAATCGAGGTATTCCTTCGTGTATTTGATCTCTGAGAAAGGGTAGCGGCGCGTAACCCGCACCGTCTGTTTCCGCTTTTTACCCTCTACGGCCTGCTTCTCCTCGTAGGAGAGGGTGAGTCCCTCCTGGTCCGCCTCGTCGAGCGTCGCCAGAATCTTCACGCCGCTTTTGAGCAGCACTTCGACCGGCTTGCCGATCAGTTTGCGGTATTGGCGGAGGTGCTTGAGTTCCGAGCCGATGCCTGCCGAAGCTACCGTGAGGGAGAAATCCTCCGTGTCGCGGTCGAATTCGGCCTCGATCGCGCGGCTCAGCTCCACGCAGGTCAGCAGTTCCACTTCGTTGGCGGGCGAACAGGTGCAATCCACTACGAACAGGTCGGTGCCGACGAGTTTGGCATTGGCTATTTCGGTGATTTTCGTACAATCGATCATATTTGCTGATGTTATCAATAAAGTCGTTTTCCGGTGCGGGCAGTTCGTGCAAATCCGGACATCTGTCCTTCCCCGGCGAAAACTTGAAGTTCGTTCAGTCGTTTTTGCGGCCGGCCCGGAGGCGTTCGGCTTTTTGACGAAAATGTAGGAAATCGTCGCTTCCCGTTCGTTTTCATCGTCTTGCGTCCTGCGTTTTCTTCGAACATTGCATCGCAAGGAGCACTATTCGCGCCCGAATCTTGTCCCTGTTGTAGCAGGAGCTGTAATCGGGTACCCGCATGGCCCGCAACTGCCGGTTTCTCCCGACGGAATGGGCATGCGAGGGCATGCGGGTCGAGAAAATCGTGCGGATGATTCGCCGGTCGGGAGCGGTGAATATATCTACGAAATAAGGGGACTTGCTCGTCCCCTTACCTCTCTATACCCGTTTACGCTACAAATATAGCGAATGTTTTCCTATTTTCAAACCTTTGTGTCGAAAAATTATTCGTCTTTTTCGTTGCTCTGAGAGTAGGGCTTGATAATGCCGCGCTGCGATTCGCGGATGAACCGGATGAGTCGGTCGCGTTCGGGACTTTGCGGAATCTGTTTTTCGACCTCCTCACAGCCGTTCAGGTAGTTCAGGCCGCTTTGGAAGAGGATGCGGCAGGCGTCGTGAATTTGTGAGATCGTTTCCGGCGTGAATCCGCGGCGGCTCAGACCGACGCGATTGACGCAGGCGAAACGTACCGGATCGTTGTTGCTGACGGTGATGAAGGGGGGAATGTCCTTGCCCACCAGCGCGCCGCCCTGAATCATCGTATGCTCTCCGATGCGGGTCCACTGATGTACGGCTACGTGGCCGCCGATAACGGCCCAGTCGCCGACTTCGACCTCTCCGGCGAGCGATACGCGGTTGGCCATGACGCAGTGACTGCCTACCACGTCGTCGTGGGCGATATGCACGTAAGCCATAATCAGGTTGTGGCTGCCGACGACGGTCTTGCCCCGGGAGGCGGTGCCCCGGCTGATGGTGACGTATTCGCGGATTTCGTTGTAGTCGCCGATTTCGGCCGTCGTTTTTTCACCGACGAACTTCAGGTCCTGCGGGGTGCAGGCGATCGAAGCGGCCGTATGGATCTTGCAGCCTTTGCCGATGCGGGCTCCGTCGTGGATCACGGCTCCGGGACCGATCCAACAGTCGTCGCCGATCACTACGTCGCCGGCGATGTAGGCGAAAGGTTCCACCGTTACGTTCTTGCCGAGTTTCGCGTCGGGATGGATGTATGCCTGGTTGCTTATCATGTGCGGTTACTCTTTATTTTTAACGATCTGGGCCATCATCGTGGCTTCGCAGGCGAGCGTTTCGCCGACGAAAGCCTTGCCCTCGACTACGGCTACGCCTCGTCGGATGGGCTCCAGCAGTTGAACTTCGAAGTGAAGGGTATCGCCCGGAACGACCTTGCGCTTGAATTTTACGCCGTCGATCTTCATGAAATAGGTCGAATAGTGTTCCGGATCCGGAATATTGCGCAATACCAGCATTCCGCAGCACTGCGCCATGGCTTCGACGATCAGCACTCCCGGCATGACCGGCTCCTCCGGGAAGTGTCCCACGAAGAACGGTTCGTTCATCGTGACGTTCTTGATGCCGGCGACCATCGTATCGTCGATGTAGAAGATACGGTCCACCAGCAGAAACGGCGGGCGGTGGGGCAGCATGCGGCGGATATCGTTGATGTCGTAAACCGGCGGTTTGCGGCAGTCGTATTGGAAGCGGGGTTTCTCTCCTTCGCGGCGGATAGTCTGTTTGACTTGCTTCATGAACTCCGTGTTGGCGAAATGGCCGGGGCGGGTAGCCCATACGCGGCCCTTGATGCGTTTGCCGAGCAGAGCGAAGTCCCCCAGCAGGTCGAGGAGCTTGTGGCGGGCCAGTTCGTTGTTGAAACGAAGTTCCAGGTTGTTCAGGTAGCCGCCCGTGATGCGGATATCCTGTTTGTTGAAGATTTTCTTGAGGTGTTCGAGCTGATCGTCCGGGACGGGATTCTCCACAACGACGATGGCATTGTCCAGGTCGCCGCCCTTGATCAGATTCATTTTCATCAGAGGCTCCAGGTCATGCAGGAAGACGAAGGTGCGGCAGGGCGCGATTTTCGAGGCGTAGTCGTCTTCGGGATTGAAGGTCGCGTACTGGTTGCCGATCACCTTGGAGTTGTAGTCCACGTGCAGCGATACGGAGAATTCGTCGTCGGGGTAAAGGATGATGGCCACGCCTTTTTCCGGAATCGTATAGACCATTTTTTCGGTGACGTGGTAGTAGGTGCGTTCGGCTTCCTGGGGTTGCAGGCCGGTTTCGACGATCGTTTTCGCATATTCTTTGGCCGAACCGTCCATGATCGGGGTTTCGCCGGCATCGACGTCGATCGTGGCGTTGTCCACGCCCAGGGTCCAGAGGGCCGACATGATATGTTCGATGGTCGCAACGCGTGCGCCATCCTTTTCGATGGTCGTGCCCCGCGAGGTATCCGTAACATAGTCGCACAGGGCCGGAATTTCGGGTTTGCCTTCCAGGTCGATGCGACGGAAAACGATGCCGTTGTTCTCCGGGGCGGGGTGTACCGTCATCGTCACTTTGACTCCGGTGTGAAGACCTGTGCCTGAAAACGAGATCGGGGCTTTGAGGGTTTGTTGTTTGGCAGCCATAGTCTGAATTTATTCAAATTGCAACATACATTCCCATTGACTGCCGGGTCCCGACGTGTGTGGGGCCGACCGTCATTTTCGGAAATGTTTATCGCATTATTTGCGCGCAAATATAGGAAATATTATTCAAAAATCGTATTTTTGCCTAAACGAATGATAAACCGAAACTCCGTGGCAGCACCCGATAAAACTCCCCGTCCTCCCAAATTGCATCTTCCCTTCGAAACGAAAAAGACTGATGCGGGCGAATGGGCTTACGACCACCGGGTTGGGTTATGTATTACGTTGATTGCCTATTTGGTGCTTGCGATCGCCTTTATGGCGGGAAAAATCGTCGTGGGGGCCAAACCTTCCGTGCAAGGCATAATCATTGATACGAAAACTTTAGCGGAGCTCGAGGCGGAGAAGATGCGTCTCGAGCAGGAGGTGCGGGCCCGCCAGCAGGCGCAGGAAGGCGGCGACTGGCGGGATGTGCGCAATCAGTACTCCAATGAAAATGCACTCGACGAACGGGCGCACGACGATCGCGGTTCCATGACTTCGTCGCTGAAGGAGTCGGCCGAAGCGGTCGGAGAACGGATGCAGGCCAACCGGGACGCTTATGAGCAGGGATTGGCCGAGGAGCGTGCGATCCGGGAGCGTATGGGGCGCAGCGGCGAGGACGACCGGGCGCAGGACAGCCGCGCCAAGGGGCGGGTTACCGTCTCCTTTTCGCTGACCGATCCCGTGCGGACGCGCCGTTATCTGGAGGTTCCGGCCTACCAGTGCGAAGGGGGCGGCGAAGTGGTCGTCGGCATTACGGTCAATCCCTCGGGAGAGGTCGTTGCTGCAAAAGTGGCCTCCGGAGGCGATGACTGTATGCGGGAGGCTGCGCTGGAAGCTGCACGCAACTCGCTTTTCAATATCGATGATTCGGCGCCTGCCCGACAGTCGGGAACGATTACTTACCTATTCATTCCTCAATAGGGTGCGGTGCCTGTCAGCGATTGTACGCGACAGGCATTTTTTTGTAAATTTATATAAGGATTTCCTATGCATAATATCATTACGACCGAAAACATTCTGTTGATCGGAGCCTTGCTTCTTTTCGTCGCGGTAATGGCCGGCAAGGCGGCCTATCGTTTCGGCGCCCCGGCCTTGCTCTTTTTTCTGGGGGTCGGTATGCTGTTCGGCATCAATTTCATTTCGTTCCATTCCGTCGAAGCGACCCAGTTCGTAGGTATGATCGCTCTTTGTATCATCCTTTTCACGGGCGGTATGGATACCAAGTTTTCGGAAATACGACCGGTGATCGGACCGGGTATCGTACTGGCGACCGCCGGAGTCGTCATGACGGCGGTGATCGTAGCGGGTTTCGTCACGCTCATTGCCCCATGGGTCGGGCTGGCCGTATCGTTTCCTGCGGCGCTGCTGCTGGCCGCGACGATGTCTTCGACGGATTCGGCTTCGGTTTTCTCCATCCTGCGAAGCAAGAAACAGGGGCTGAACGAGAACCTGCGCCCTCTGCTGGAGCTGGAGAGCGGTTCGAACGACCCGATGGCGTACGTGCTGACCATTGTGCTGATCGGCGTATTGTCCGGCGGTGCGGAGGCCGTGAGCGTACCGATGAGTATCGTGAAATTCGTGATCCAGATGCTTCTCGGCGGTTTGATGGGGTATGCTATCGGTCGGATCGGCGTATGGACCATTAACCGCATTAACCTGAGCAACTATTCGCTTTACCCGGTGCTTTTGCTTGCCTTCGTTTTCTTTACCTTCTCGTTTACCGACCTGATCGGTGGCAACGGATATCTGGCCGTCTATCTGGCCGGTTTGGTCTTGGGTAATAATCAGCTGACGCAGAAGCGGTCGCTTACGATCTTCTTCGACGGCTTCACCTGGCTGGTGCAGATCGTGATGTTCCTTACGCTGGGTCTGCTCGTCAACCTCGACGAACTCTTGCAGCCCGACGTGCTGATGCTGGGATGCCTGGTCGGGGCTTTTATGATGTTCATTGCGCGTCCTATCACGGTGTTCGCCTGTATGATGCCTTTCCGCAAGTTCACGACCAAAGCCCGTCTTTATGTTTCCTGGGTCGGTCTGCGCGGTGCCGTGCCGATTATTTTTGCGACCTATCCTTTGCTGGCCGGTACGGAGGGGGCACGGCTGCTGTTCAATGTGGTTTTTCTGGTGACGATTCTCTCGCTGCTGGTACAGGGTACGACCGTGAGCTGGATGGCGAATTTGCTCGGGCTTGGGTATGCCGAAAAGAGTCCTGCCTTCGGGGTCGATGTCCACGAAGATATTCCGTCGATATTTACCGAGGTCCTTGTCAATGAATCGATGCTTCAGGGGGGCACTACGCTCAAGGAGATCAACCTGCCGGAGCATACGTTGGTGATGATGGTCTATCGTGACGGGGACTATTTCGTCCCGCAGGGCAATACCGCGCTGAAGGTCGGCGACAAGCTCTTGGTTATTTCAGACCGGGGCGAGGAGCTGGAGTCCACCTATAAGGATATGGGAGTCGATGAAGTGCTGAAACTTTGAGATATTTCCTGTAAGGACCGGTTCTCTCTGTTATCGAAACAAAAAAGCTGTCGTTTTCGACAGCTTTTTTGTTTCGAATATATCTGTGAAGATTAGATCTCCCAAGTAGCGCCCGAGTGGAGCAGGTCGTCCACACAGTGGATCTTGCTCTGGGCTTTCACCTCTTCCACCTGCTTTTCGACAGCCTGATCGTAAACGATTTCGTCCTCGACCGAGCGGATTACACCGAGTGCGACCGGATAGTCGGGATATTTCATTGCGGCCAGCATCGAGTGCAGCGTCGTGTCTTTGGTGTGGGCGTCGTGCGTCAGGATCTTGTCCAGCGTATAGCCGTCCTGTCCGACCGTTACGACTTTCAGGCGCATATCCTCGAACACCAGACCTTTTTCGTTGTTGGCGCCGAAGAGCATCTTCTCGCCGTGGCGCAGCGTGATGGTGTGCTCCAGACGGGTAGCCTTGTCGCCAGCGAAAGCCGCATGGGTTTTGTCGTTGAAGATCACGCAGTTTTGCAGAACTTCGGTTACCGACATACCCTGGTGTTTCGCCGCTGCGATCAGGCACTCTTTGGTCAGATTCACCTCCATATCGATCGAACGGGCGAAGAACGTGCCTTTCGCACCGATCACCAGTTCGCCGGGGTTGAACGGTTTTTCGACCGTACCGTAGGGCGAGGTCTTGGTGATTTTGCCCAGCTTCGAGGTCGGCGAGTACTGACCTTTGGTCAGACCGTAGATCTCGTTGTTGAACAGGATCGCGTTGAGGTTGATGTTGCGGCGGATCGCGTGGATGAAGTGGTTGCCGCCGATGGCCAGCGAGTCGCCGTCGCCCGAGGTAACCCAAACGTTCAGACGCGGATTCGCAGTCTTCACACCCGTAGCGATGGCGTTGGCGCGTCCGTGTACGGAGTGGAAGCCGAAGGTCTTCATATAGTAGATGAAGCGCGACGAGCAGCCGATGCCCGAAATGAACGTGAAGAGGTTGTGCGGCGTATCGGTCTGGTCGGCGATTTCGGGCAGGGCCCGCTGTACGGCATTCAGAATTGCGTGGTCACCGCAGCCGGGACACCATCTTACTTCCTGGTCGCTTTTGAAGTCTGCCGGAGTATATTTGTAATCTGCCATGGCTTTATTTCAGTAAAGAGTGAAACTTGTTCATAAGCTCGGTCACCGTGAACGGCTGGCCTTCGCACTTGTTGTACTGTTCGTAGTCGAATTGCTGCAACTTACCGCGCAGGTAGTTGGCGAACTGTCCTTCGTTGAGCTCGCAAACCACGATCTTCTTGAAACGCTTGAAGATGTCGGCGACGCCGTGCGGCAGCGGGTTGATGTAGTTGAAGTGGCAGAGCGAAACTTTCTTGCCTTCGGCACGCATCTTATCGACGGCGTTCTGCAGGTGTCCGCGCGTACCGCCCCAACCTACTACGAGCAGGTCGCCTTCCGGATCTCCGTAAACCGTCTGGTGCGGGATATAGTCGGCGATTTTGGCTACTTTCGCAGCACGCAGGTTGGTCATTTCCTGGTGGTTCTGTGCATCGGTCGAGATGCTGCCTTTCAGCTTGTCTTTCTCCAGGCCGCCTACACGGTGCTCCAGACCTGCCTTGCCGGGGAATGCCCAGCTGCGTGCCAGTTTCTCGTTGCGGGCGTAGGGCATGAAGGGACCTCCGTCCTCGGTTTTGTCGATAATCGGCGGGTTGATGGTCGGGTAATCTTTCATCGAAGGAATCTTCCACGGTTCGGAGCCGTTGGCGATGAATCCGTCCGAGAGGAGTACTACCGGCGTCATGTGCTCCATGGCGATACGACCGGCCTCGAATGCGTAGTGGAAGCAGTCGCTCGGCATCGAAGCGGCGATGACCGCTACCGGGCTTTCTCCGTTACGGCCGTAGAGGGCCTGCTGAAGGTCGCTCTGCTCGGTCTTGGTCGGAAGACCCGTCGAGGGGCCGCCGCGCTGTACGTCCACGACTACCAGCGGAAGCTCGGTCATTACGGCCAGACCCAGCGCTTCGCTCTTCAGCGAAAGACCGGGACCCGAAGTGGTCGTCACGGCGAAGTTGCCGGCGAACGAAGCGCCGATGGCCGTACAGATACCCGCGATTTCGTCTTCGGCCTGTACGGTTTTCACACCGAGGTCCTTGCGTTTGGCGAGTTCCTCGAGAATGACGGTAGCCGGAGTGATAGGGTACGAACCGCAGAAGAGGGGCAGACCGCTCTTCTCGGATGCGGCGCAAAGACCCCATGCCGTTGCGACGTTACCGCTGATCGACCGGTAGGTGCCTTTCTCCATCTGGCCCGAAGCCACGGTGTATGTATTGGCGAACTGATGCGTATTGGCGGCATAGTTGTAACCGGCGTCGATAGCGCGTTTGTTGGCTTCGGCTATGGCCGGATTTTTCTTCGCAAATTTTGAATCGAGGTAACGCTTTGCATGATCCTCCGGACGGTTGTAGAGGTAGAAGCAGATACCCAGTGCGAACATGTTTTTGCACTTGACCATCGCTTTGTTGTCCAGACCGGAATCCGCCAAAGCCGCCTTGGTCATCTCCGTAATGTTCGGAACGACCACGTTGAAATCTTCCAGGTTCAGCTCCCGGATCGGGTCGAGCGTTGCGAAACCCGCTTTCCGAAGGTGCTCTTCGGTAATGGAGTCCTCGTCGAGGATTACCGTTGCACCCGGCTTGAGCCATTTGCGGTTCGCCTTCAGTGCCGCAGGGTTCATTGCGATCAGTACGTCGCAGAAGTCGCCCGGGTTGAGCTGTCTTTTGGCTCCGAAGTGCACCTGGAATCCGGATACACCCGCTACGGTACCTTGCGGGGCGCGGATTTCGGCGGGATAGTCGGGGAATGTCGAGATTCCGTTGCCGAGCAAGGCTGAAGTGTCGGAAAAGAGCGTACCAGTAAGCTGCATGCCGTCACCGGAGTCGCCCGAAAAGCGGATCACGACATCTTGCAGCTCTTGTACCTTGTTTTCATTCATTGCTGTATTGTGAATTAGTAATATAATAAGGTTGCTTTATTGGGTCGTTTTCTGTGGCCGGCACGGTTTCGATCAATTCGACCCTGTCTTCCTTTGTCGAAAACATTATAATATAATACCACAAATATAGGAAATATATTCCGGATAAAACTCACAAATCGTAATTAAAAAAATATTGTTTGGTTAAAACTTTGCTTTTTTTGTGCTTTTTGTAATTATAAATAGGAAGAAATCCCGGCTGCGGGTATCGCAACCGGAACATTTGGAACGCAGCACCGAAATCCGGTTTCGGGTACGGCCCGTAACGGCTCGCGCGATTTCGTGCTACCGGATCGAATTCATCCGGATACTGGCCTTGACCAGGGCGAGGGCCCGGATGCGGTCCACGGCCACCTCTTTGTCGGCGTGATGGGGGTTCTGACTGACGAGTTTCACGTACCCTTCCCGCTCGGATTTTTGGATGTATTTGACCGTGATGTACTCTTCGCCGTCGATGTCGATCGAGAGCAGGTACATGTCGCCCCAGAAGATGTCGCCGATATCCTTGAGCTGTTTGTAAAGTACGATGTCGCCGCTTTTGAGCAGCGGGTACATCGAGTCGCCCACGATATAGATGGCACCGTCGCACTTGGGCAGGTTGGGGATATGGATGAAATTGACGGGCCGCGTCTGCGCGTGATCGGCGAAGAGCGGCACCAGGCCCGCCGTCCCTTCTATGGAGTAGAGGGGGACGCTTTGCAGCGGCAGCGTGTTGTCCGTGCGGTGCATGTAGGCGGTCAGATCGGGTTCGGCATTGAACATTTCCCCTTCTCCGCCGTCGAGCCAGTCCGGATTGACATTCAATTCTTGAACCAGGATGTTCTTGTTCCGGGACGAGAGCGCCGCCTTGCCCGTTTCGATCATCGAAAGGGCGGCCTTTCCGATGCCTAATCGTTGAGCTAACTGCTCTTGTGTCAGTCCTATTGTTTTTCTCAATAGTTTTAAGCGATCCCCCGTCATATCGTATCAAAATTTTTTATGGTAAATATTTTGATTCTCTTGTATTAAATTCAAAAATTGAACTTATCTTTGTCTTGCAAAGTTAAACGATTTATTTTGTTTATGCAAAATTTTTATTGAACTAAATTCTTTTACGATGACCTATCCAATTATTCCGGAGTTATACGGTATCGTCGCTCGCAAGCTGTTGGATGAAATCGGGGAGAAGAGTTTCTATTCCGGCTCGTTTTCATTCGACTACTGCTCGAAAGAGTGTCGTTTCGTCGCCTCGATCGTAGTCTATCGTTCGAAGGTGTGTCTGCCCGAAGGCGACGCCGATCGAATCGACGACCTGGTTCCCGTCTGGTGGGAATTCCATACATCCGACCAAGCGGGGGAACGCCCCAACGATTTCTCCTTTTCCGAGCTTAAGGAGTACCTATTCTGATTCGACTCCGCAAGACCGCACATCCCATCCGGAGCGGCGCCTCCTGCGGTCTTTTTCCGAACACATTGTTCTTGGTTTTCGATACCCGCTGCAACGGGCGGTTCCGTTTTTCCGTTGTCGTTCGAAAAGTTGAACGCTGTTCTGCGATTGTCGGATGCGGCGATTCTGGAATCCGGCCGACCCGTGCGTATCGAAACCCTCCGCCTCCCTTCGGCAGCGCCGTGCCACCGGGCGGAGCTTAAAAACTACTGACCTATGAATATAGATGTATTGAAGGACTTGTCCCCCGCAGAACCGGCTTCTGCGGGGGATTTGCCTCCGTTCGGCCTGTTTGCCGCCGGAGTCTATCCCTTTCTGGAGTTCCGGTGGTTTCACGAGGCCTACTACCGCGTACTGGAGGCATTCGCCGCCGGGCGCGTCCGCCGGCTTATCGTCACCATGCCGCCCCAGCATGGCAAGAGCGTCGGGGCTTCGACCCTGCTGCCCGCCTACCTGTTGGGGCGCAATCCCGATCTGCGGATCGCCATCGCCTCCTATTCGGCTTCGTTGGCTTCGAAGTTCAACCGGCGCGTGCAGCGTATCATCGATTCGCCCGAATATGCGGCCTTTTTCCCGGAAACGACCATCAAGCGGGGAGCCAGGCCTCCGGAGTACCTGCGTACGGCTGATGAGGTGGAGATCATCGGTCACCGGGGCGGCCTGCTCTCTGTCGGCCGCGAGGGGGCGCTCACGGGCAACCGTGTGGACTGCTTCATTCTCGACGACCTTTACAGAAAATAATCAAAATTGTCGCAAACCAACTAATGAACGAAAAAATTTGCCTTGTTTTTAATCTGAAATTTTATGTATAAGGGAAAACGCCGCATTTTTTCGGCCCTTTCTCCTTAACCTTTATAGATACGATGCAATTCAACTCCACCGAATTATTTTACAAACTGCATCAGATAGTTTTCGCAAAATCCAGCTAACGGGAATTTCACTACCTCGTCCCGTCCGTCGGGTGTGACGTATTGGAATAGGATTGTATCGGCTTTCACGTGGTAGTCGAACAAATTCACCTTTTCGCCCGTTCCCTCGATTTGTGCCTCCTTTGTAAGGACAATTTCGACGGGCTTTGTAATGTCTGCCATATTAGGGGCAAACATGTAGATAAATGTTTCGGGAAATATTTCGTCTTTGGGTTTTCCTACAAGCAGGACTATTCCCTCTGTTTGGCTCCATTTAACCGCCTTTTGGATTATCTGCTTATCCTCTCATGCGTCGGTCTTTCATTCTGTTTTAGGTTGTTTGTATCTGTTCATTTTAGCTAAAATTTAATTGTTATTTATCTTTATAAAGATAAGATTATTAGTAAAATAAACAAAATAAGAAAGTGACAAACTCTGCAAAAGGGTCTTATAGACTAACCTTTTCACAAAGTCTGTCACTCGGAAGGTCAGATGAAAATTCAACTATTCGTTAATTTTTCTTCTAACTTATCTGCGTATTTCAGCACGAATTTTCGGAAATCATCGAAACTTAATTCCAGATCAAATGTAATAGGTGCATTTACATCATCTCCGCTTTTATCCATAATATGGATATTCTCAATGTTTTCTACATTGCAATTCATTATATCGAACCGATAGTGGCATATTGAGTTACGGATATGATAGGCTATATTTTCTATTGAATTCTTATCAACTCCTTTTCTGTGTTCATTCGCTGTGATTTTGGTTGTATCAATTCCCCAGTTTTCATAATCAACTAATCCATCTACGGATATATTTTTGTCATGGTCTGCGCATTGTTGCGGCATAATTAAGAGGCCCACACAACAATTCATAAAGAGGGTCTTTTCAGAGTTGCAGTTGTGTTCGTATTGAACAAGAATTTGTCGCGTGCGGGAAATAAAATCAATGCGATTTTGATAGTTACTCATAAGTTCTTATTTTTATTGCTGAATTCAACTTGCAAATGCAACAGAATTCTGATTAATAATTTGTTTAAATTTTTCGTTTGGCGTGAGGTATCCAAGTCTTTTACGAGGTCGAT
>QWCY01003519.1_pt1 | contig 22211 bp, 18 predicted proteins | sample 1972631 | NCBI WGS metagenome assembly QWCY01 (sample SAMN09866696, study PRJNA288562) | Human gut metagenome isolate pre1_stool, whole genome shotgun sequencing... | isolation source: gut | host: Homo sapiens | place: USA: California
AATCCCCGCAACCTATCATGCAGACCTGAACCTCCATGACACACAGATTGCGATCAAAACAGTAAAAGATTTCTTCCAGCAGACACTCTCCCAGAAGCTGAACCTTCTTCGAGTATCCGCTCCAACATTTGTAGCACCGGAATCCGGCCTTAATGACAACCTTAATGGTGTAGAGCGCCCGGTAAGCTTTGATATCAAGGCTATCGAAGGAAGCAACGCCGAGATCGTACACTCCCTTGCCAAATGGAAACGCTACGCACTGAAAAAATACGGATTTTCTCACGGAGAAGGTCTTTACACAGATATGGTAGCCATCCGCCGGGATGAAGATCTGGACAATATCCACTCTGTTTACGTAGACCAGTGGGACTGGGAAAAGATCATCTCCAAAGAAGAGCGTTCCATTGAAACTCTCAAGGAAACCGTACGCACCATTTACAGTGTCCTTCGTAAAACTGAGAAATACATGGCTGTACAGTATGACTACATCGAGGAGATCCTTCCGAAGGATATCTTTTTTATCACAACTCAGGAGCTTCTTGACATGTATCCGGACTGCACACCGAAGGAACGTGAATATCGGATCACCCGTGAAAAGGGCGCTGTCTTCCTTATGAAAGTCGGCAAAACCCTCACCAACGGCGAGCGCCACGACGGACGTGCCCCGGACTATGATGACTGGGAACTGAACGGTGATATCCTCGTATACTATCCGGTACTTGACATTGCCCTTGAGCTTTCCTCAATGGGAATCCGTGTTGATGAGGACGCACTTGACCGCCAGCTTACCGAAGCAGGCTGTGATGACCGAAGAGAGCTTCCATTCCAGAAAGCAATCCTGAACAAAGAGCTTCCGTACACCATCGGTGGTGGTATCGGACAGTCCAGGATCTGTATGTTCTTCCTTCGTAAAGCACACATCGGAGAAGTACATGTCTCTCTCTGGCCGAAGGAGATCACAGATGCTGCAGAGACACACGGACTTCAGCTTCTCTAAAACAGCCTACAGATTTATTTATAATTTTCGCGGAAATGAGGTAATAACGTGAACATTCTGTTTTTTCTGATTCCCAAAAGCGAAGTAGCCTACATCTTTGAGGATGAAACTCTTCGCCAGACCCTCGAAAAAATGGAGCACCGCAAGTACTCCTGCATTCCTATCCTCACCATGGACGGCAAATATCTTGGCACTATCTCAGAGGGAGATCTCCTCTGGGGCATGCGCCGTGCAGATATTCACGACATCAAGGAAACAGAAGGAATCCCGATCATGGCGATCCCACGTCGCGCCACCTATAAACCAGTCCATGCAGATTCCAATATGGAAGATCTCCTGGATCGCGCCATTAATCAGAACTTCGTACCGGTGGTAGATGACCAGGGCTCCTTCATCGGGATCATAACCAGAAAATCTATCATCAAATACTGTTACAACGAAATAAAAGCCGCACAAAAAACTGCCGGTGAAGAAATCCACTGAGCAGCGGAAAGAAAAAAGATTTTTTTGCAACTAGCACTACAAAAAACGGATGCTTTATCTCCTGCAGCATTTCCACAGGAGGATAAAGCATCCGTTTTTAATATTCTTATATTTATAATGTCATTATAATGTCTTTGAAAGAAACTCTCGAAGTCTTTTATTCTTTGGATTTGCAAAGAATTCCTTAGGAGAATTTTCTTCCTGGATCTTTCCTTCATCAATGAAGAGGACTCTGGTTGCCACCTCGCGGGCAAAGCCCATCTCATGAGTTACCACAACCATGGTCATGCCGGATCTTGCAAGCTCCTGCATCAGTTCCAGGACCTCTCCTACCATCTCCGGATCAAGAGCAGATGTAGGCTCATCAAACAGCATCACGTCCGGGTTCATGGCAAGAGATCTTGCAATGGCGATACGCTGCTTCTGACCGCCGGAAAGCATGTCCGGATAGGAATCTGCCTTATCCGGAAGACCTACTCGCTCCAGAAGCTCCAGTGCCGTTTTTTCAGCCTCTTCCTTACTCATAAGATTCAGAGTCACAGGTGCGAGCATAATGTTCTCTTTTACTGTCTTATGTGGAAAAAGATTAAACTGCTGGAATACCATTCCGATCTTCTGACGATGACGGTTGATATCCACCTTGGAATCTGTGATATCGGTTCCCTCAAAGAGGATTTTTCCCCCGGTCGGCTCCTCAAGGAGATTCAGGGAACGGAGGAATGTAGATTTACCACAGCCGGATGGTCCGATAATGGCTACTACTTCACCTCTGCGGATCTGTGTGGTGATCCCGTTGAGAACCTGATTGCCGCCATAGGCCTTTTCAAGTCCCTGTACATCCAGAAGCACTTCATTACTTACGCTCATTGGTTCTCAGCCTCCTTTCAAGTCTTCCTACCAGATAGGTAAGGAAGCAAACGATCACAAGATAGATCGCAGCTACTACCAGCAGCGGGAACAGTGCACTGTAGGTCTGGCTTCGGATAATGTCTCCGCCACGGGTCAGATCCATAAGTCCGATATAACCACTGATGGATGTCTCCTTCAAAAGTACGATCAGCTCGTTTCCAAGGGCCGGCAGGATGTTCTTGACCGCCTGCGGAAGAATGATCTTGATCATAGTCTGTGTATAGTTAAGACCCAGGCTCCGTCCTGCCTCAAACTGTCCCTGATCAATAGACATGATACCGGAACGGACGATCTCAGCCACGTATGCAGCAGAGTTCATACCAAAGGCGATAATGGCAACAACTATCTTACCCGGATCTATGGTTGCAAAAATAACATAAAATACGATCAGCAGCTGTACCATCGTTGGGGTGCCACGGATCACAGTCAGATAAACACGACAGATCACATTAAGGATCTTAAGCTTACCTGTCTTATCATGTGTAGAACGGACAATAGCAATGACAAATCCCAGAAAAATACCAAGAAGTACAGCAAAAAAAGTAATGATGATGGTATTTTTCAGACCGGACAAAATGAACTGCCAGCGATTGTCGTCCAGAAAGTTAAACTGAAACTGTTCAATAAGACTCAAAATTTCCACCCTTTCCAAAACTACAGGTTCCGAAATCCGGAAAACATACCCGGATATCCGGAACCTGATCATTCGCTACTGAACCCTGCAACGAATATCTGTTTCTCAGCTTATCCGTTCAGAATCCTCTGATTTCTCTGTGCAAAATTATTTCTTTACAATAACAACCTGCTCTGCAGTTGTGTACGGATCAGTGAAATCAACGCTCTTTTTACGATCCTCTGTTACTGTCATTCCTGCAGCACCGAAATCAGCTTTTCCGGATTTAACAGAATTTACGATCGCATCAAACTCCATATCCTCGACCTTCAGCTCATATCCAAGCTTGTCGCAGACAGCCTGAGCGATATCAACATCAATACCTACGATCTTATCTCCGTCATAGTATTCGTATGGCTGGAAGGTTGCGTTTGTTGCCATGGTAAGAGTTCCCTTGGAGTGATCTGCATCCTTAGGAGTCTCATACGGTGTCTTACCTGCATCATCACCGATGTAGTTATCTCTGATGGAATCCAGAGTTCCGTCATCCTTCAGCTCCTTCAGCGCTTCGTTGAACTCTTTGGTAAGGTCTGCATTATCTTTGGAAAGACAGATTGCATACTCCTCTTTATCAAAAATATCCTCAACGATCTCAAGATCATCGTTTTTCTCAACAAATTTCTTGGCAGGCTCGCTGTCGATCACTACGCAGTCAATCTTACCCTGTTTCAGAGCCATAACAGCGTCATTACCTTTGTTGTATCTCTCTACTGTTGCGTCTTTAACCTCTGTAGCGTCTGCATCACCGGTTGTTCCAAGCTGAACACCGATCTTCTTACCCTCCAGATCATCTGCGCTCTTGATCTCATCTGCTGCAAAAACAGCGGATGTCATAGAAACTGTCATAGCTGCTGCAAGTGCAAGTGCCATAAATTTTCTCTTCATTTTTTCTTCCTCCTGAATTCTATGTACTTTACGTTAACTGTCTCTCTACTTGTGTCAGTCCAATTCGTAATGTACAGCATAATTATACATCTCCATGCATATTACTTTGTTTTATGATACCATGTTTCTGACAAAATGCAAGCATATAAAACCCATAAATCCGAAAATCCACCTGTAATTTATGGGAATTTCACAGGGAAAATTCACTTTTCGATAACAATTGTCCAATATACTATACTATTAAAGGCAACAAATGGAAAAAACCTGCGTGTTTTTTTCATGTGGGTCTTGTGCTCCAACAGAAAAAACAAGTATAATATTCAGAAACAAGAGGAGGCTACTATTATGAAATTCACGAAAATGCACGGCATTGGAAACGATTATGTATATGTAAACTGTTTTGAGGAGACTGTTAAGGATCCGGCCGCAGTGGCAAAATTTGTCAGCGACCGTCATTTTGGCATTGGTTCCGATGGTCTGATCCTGATCCGCCCGTCTGAGATTGCAGACTGCGAGATGGATATGTACAATCTGGACGGCTCTCAGGGTGCCATGTGCGGAAACGGTATCCGCTGCGTTGCCAAATATGTCTATGACCACGGCATTGTGGACAAAACTTCTTTAAGCATCGCCACAAGAAGCGGTATCAAATATGTGGATCTTACCATCCGCGACGGCAAGGCCTCCATGGTAAAAGTCAACATGGGCTCCCCGATCCTCACTGCAAAAGAGATCCCGGTGGTTGCCGAAACCGAGCAGGTGATCGACGCTCCCATCACCGTCGACGGAAAAGAATATCACATGACCGCAGTTTCCATGGGTAATCCTCATGCCATCATCTACGTAGACGATGTGGACAGCCTTGACCTGGAAAAGATCGGCCCGTCCTTTGAAAATCACGTATGCTTCCCGGACAGAGTCAACACTGAGTTTGTTCAGGTGATCGACCGCCACACCGTAAAGATGCGTGTATGGGAGCGTGGCTCCGGAGAAACTCTTGCCTGCGGCACAGGCGCCTGCGCAGTTACGGTAGCTTCCATCCTCAATGACAAGGTTGACGGCAGCAAGCCGGTTACTGTACAGCTTCTTGGCGGAGACTTAAACATCTCCTGGGAAAGAGATGAAAACCTTGTATATATGACAGGACCTGCAACTACGGTGTTTGACGGAGAGATCGATCTTGGATTTTTAGGTGAATAAATGAAAAAGGAGGGAGCTTTTCGAAGCTCCCTCCTGCGTATTATATTTCCGCATATCCCCTCTTCAAATAAATACCAGAACCCTCTCCACGATAAACACCGCCGCACATGCCAGCAGGGCTACTGTGATCAGGCTTTTTTCCTTATATGCAGCAATAAGTGCTACCAGGAAACCTGCTGCACCGGAGATGATGCTGTCTGTGGCCTTCAGGATGGCCGGGAAGGTCATGGCTGCCAGACAGGCATATGGCACATAATACAGAAAGGACTTGATAAACGGGCTTCTGATCTCGTTTTTTGCAAGAGCAAGGGGCAGCATACGGATGAGATAGGTGACAATTGCCATCACCAGGATATAAAGATATACATTATGACTCATGAACGGCTTCCCCTTTCTCTTCCAGCGGGCAGAAATAAGCTGCCAGGCCTGCTACCAGAAGTGTTGTGATAATGATCATAAATCCGGATGATACCTGTTTTAACACCGGTGTCACCGCAAAAACAGTACTGACTGCCATGGATGCCACAACCACCCCAAGAACCGGTCTGCTCTTTTTGGACGGCGGGATGATGATGGCCAGGAACATTCCGTAAATGGCAACGCTCAACGCACTAAGCATAAAATCCGGCAAAAGGCTTCCGGAGATTCCTCCTGCCAGAGTTCCAAGAGTCCATCCGGGAATTGCCACGCACATGGCTCCGTAATTATAAAATACGCTGACCTTTCCCTCCTGGGCCGCACTGATCCCGAAAATTTCATCGGTGATACCAAAAGCAGCGATGTATTTCAGGATACCGGACTCCTCACGCCGGAATTTCTGGGACAGGGAAAATGACATCAGGCAGTATCTCAGGTTGATGATCAGCTGGGTCATTGCCATCTCCCACATGGAGCCTCCCGCAAAAATAATGTCCAGTCCCGCAAACTGACCGGCCGATGTCAGGTTGGTCAGGGAGATCAGAACTGCCTGCCAGATACTCAAGCCGCCGGCAACAGCCATCATGCCAAAGGTAAAGGATACCGCAAAATATCCAAGAGCGATGGGAACTCCATCCTTCATACCTTTTCTGAAACTTTCTCTTTTCATCGATTTCCTCCATTGTATGTACATTCTGTTATAAAACGCAACTATGAAAAGCACCTTTGCAGGCTTCTCCGATCTGTGCAGCGATCACCAGCGTCTCGTCTTACAGCGATCCAATAAATTAGTGCATCGCTATAGTTCGTTGTACATGTAAATAAGAGCGTGCCCGGAAACTTTTCTGCTTCCTGACACGCCCCTTTATTGTAGCATTGCCATATCAAAACTTCAATACTTCACAGCAAACACAGCTGTGCTTTTTCACCGATTTTATGCTTTTTCCACTATTTTATAGTAAGATCTGGCTGTCATGGAGTAGATCAGTCCATAGACCAGCGCAAAGGCCAGAACCGTTCCCGCAGTGCAGCCCACGTACAATTTTGTATTGGCCATTCCGAACAGCAGCAGGAGCCGGCGGATCAGCGGAAATGCCATGGAAATATGCACCATTGCCATCACAAGCGGGATAAAAAATACCAGAAGGATCTGTCTGCGGATAGCTCCTTTCACCTCTCTGCGGCTCATACCTACTTTCTGCATGATCTGGAACCTTCCCTGATCTTCGTAGCCCTCTGAGATCTGTTTGTAGTAAATGATCATCGCCGTTCCCATAAGGAACAGTGCTCCCAAAAAGATTCCAATAAACAGGATCGTTCCATTATCTACATAATACGTTTCGTACTCACTCTGGCGGACACCACCGATCACGATGGTATTCTCTGAAAAGCCACCGCTTCTGCAGTAATCTTTCAGTGCCTGATAAACAGCCTGGCCATACCGGATCTTTTCCTCCCCGCTGCCACGGATATCTACACCCAAATGAACTGTGAGATCTTTTCCAGCCTCGTAGGCATCAAGACCTTCATACATCTTTGTCCGAAGCCCGTCAATATACTCGAAATCGGAATCCGTCACAACAATTGCCGCCATATTGGATACCAGATTGTTCATGGCACTTAAAGGTGCTTTTTCCAGCCATTTTTTTACTGCAAAATCCCGGTCATCAATTTTTAATATGTCTTTTTCCTTTTCAGACGGATACCAGGCAAAGATCTCGCCGTCGTGAAGATCTGTTTTTTCACCGGTAAGTTTCTCATACTCAGACTGACGGATCGTATACAGATCTACGGATTTTCCATCTTCTGAGTAACTGTAAGCCTGTCCGATCATAATACCGTTTTTTTCCTGCCTGCAGCCGATCTCGAGATAAGTTTCGTCCACTGTTTTTTTCTGCCGGCACCTGATCATTTTTGATTGCCTGTGCAAAAACTTTCTGAATCTGTTCACTCTGTTCCTGGCTGATGCCCGAAATCCTGGCATCCGTATCAAAAGGATACCGGTTCACCATGATGTCACCCATTCCAAAATACAGCGACACAGTCATAGAAAGAAGCAGGAGCACTCCTGTACTTAAAATACAGATGCTGGCCAGGCCTGCCGCATTTTGTTTCATACGATAGATCATGCCGGAGACACTGATAAAGTTGCCGGTTTTATAGTAGAACTTTTTGTTCTTTCGCAAAAGTTTCAGGATTACAATGCTTCCTGCGGTAAAAAGAAGATACGTTCCTGCCATAACCAGAATCACTGCCAGAAGAAAAATGAAAATTGCCTGGATTGGGGATTCCGTGGTTACTGCCAGATAATATCCCACTCCAAGAGAAATCATCCCCAGAAGTGCCATGAGCCATTTTGCCCGGGGCTCCTTCTCTCCTGTGTTTCCGCCTCTCAGAAGTTCTATGGGGTTATTCATCCTTACTCTGGTAAGATTCAGTGCCAGAATAACAAGAAAAATCCCTCCAAATCCTGCGATGCAAAACAGGATTCCTGTAATGGAAACATAAAATCCCAGCACTGCCGGAACATGAAGAAAACGGAAAAGCAAAAGCAGGGAGAGCTTGCTTCCAAGGATGCCAATCCCGATCCCTGCCGTCAGAGAAAGCAGCGAAGTCATGCTTGTTTCCAGAAACATCACTTTTCCGATATGGCCTTTTTCCAGTCCCAGAATGTTGTAAAGCCCGATTTCTTTCTGTCTGTGTTTCATGAGAAAACTGTTGCTGTAGATCAGAAAGATAACGCAGAAAATTCCAACAACCACTTCACCGGTTCCTACGATCATCCTCACTTCTGCTGCCTGGGGCACTGCTTTCTCCAATGTGGGACAGTCCCGCAGAAATTCCATCATATACATCATGGCAATGCAGAAAATGCAGGTAAGCATATAGGGAACATAGGTGCTCCGGTTATTCCGGATGTTCTGCACTGCCAGTTTTCCAAACATTCCTTTACGCATAGGTCTCACCGCCTGTCGTAAGGATCGTCAGGGTATCTGCAATCATCTGGTACATTTCCTGTCTTGTTTTTGTGCCACGGTAGATCTGGTGGAACACTTCGCCATCCTTGATAAAAAGTACTCTGGATGCGTGGCTGGCGGCCTGCGCGCTGTGAGTTACCATGAGAATGGTCTGGCCTTCCCGATTTACCTCATTGAACATGGAAAGAAGATCGGAGGCTGCACGGGAATCCAGGGCTCCGGTCGGTTCGTCCGCAAGGATCAGCTTCGGATCTGTGATCAGTGCCCTTGCAACTGCTGCTCTCTGCTTCTGTCCGCCGGAAACCTCGTAGGGGAATTTTTCCAGAAGCTGGTTGATGTGAAGGGCTTTTGCAATGGGACGGATCTTCTGCTCCATCTCCTGATAATCTTCCCCTGCCAGCACGAGAGGAAGATAAATATTGTCCCGGAGGCTGAAGGTGTCCAGAAGATTGAAATCCTGGAACACGAAGCCTAAGTTCTTCCGACGGAATGCGGAAATTTCTTTTTCTGTCAGGTGAGTAATGCTTTTTCCTTCCAGAAGCACTTCGCCGGATGTGGGGCGGTCCAGGGCTGCCAGAATATTCAGAAGTGTTGTTTTTCCGGAACCGGACTCTCCCATGATCGCCACATATTCTCCTTCTTCCACCGAAAATGTCACATTGAAAAGTGCCTGCACTTTATTTCCGCCGAAGCGGGTGCTGTATATCTTTTTTACATTTGTTACTTCCAGTAATGCCATACGCTAATTCCTTTCTTATCTGTATTTACAGCGATCCAGGGAGTCGTGCATCATGTTCTAAAGCGATCGAACCTGATGTAAGAATTACCCGAAACGCTATGTTATGGTTTCAGTATAAGAAAATTCTCCGGCGGCTGCCATCGAAGTGGCTTACATTTTACGGAGGAAGCTTACATTTGTGTAAGGTTAATACATCTCCAGATCTTTTTTCCACAGGCTCATCCGAACTTCCGTGCCTTTATCCACCTGGGAATCCACAGTGATCTCGTGACCCAGTTTTCTCAGGATCTTCCGGCTTAAATACAGACCGATCCCGGTAGCACGGTTGTCCTCCCGTCCATTGACGCCTGTGTAGCCTTTTTCGAAGATGCGCGGAAGATCCTCCGGCTGGATTCCGATGCCGGAGTCTGCGATGACCAGAGTTGCCGGGGCCGTATTACAAATCCCCGGAGCCGTATTCTGCTTCAAATTTGGATTCTCAGATACCCTGTTTCCACGCTCATCCTCCAGCCAGATTTCAATGCCGCCCGTTCTTGTATATTTCAACGCATTGGAAAGAATCTGTCCAATGACAAAACCAAGCCATTTTTCATCGGTAAGAACGATCGCATCTGTCCCCTCATATGATAACGAAAGCTTTTTTGACACAAAGATCCCTGCGTATTTATGGATCTGCTCCCGGATGATCCGATCCAGCGAGCATCGGGTCAGCTTCAGATCGGCGGACATGTCCTCCGTGCGAAGGTAGCCCAACACCATCTCCACATACTGTTCAATGCGAAAAAGCTGTGCCCCGGACTCCCGGTTCTCCTCCGGCTCCTCCCGAAGCAGCAGGCGTAGAGCAAAGATCGGCGTCTTGATCTGATGTGCCCACATAGTGTAGTAATCGGTCATTTCTTCCAGAGAACGCTGCCGTTCTGTCTCCGCACCCATCCGCATGCCGTCCAGTTTCCGGATGATATCCCTGTAAAGAAGCTCCACCTCATCGGTGGTCTCGCCCAGCCGGTCCAGATTAATCTCCGGAGCTTTTTCCACCAGGATTAAGTTCTGCACCTTCTGTCTGTAACAGGCATAACCGTATAAAAAAACGGCAGCTCCTGCTCCCAGCCACAGAACTGCCAGATAGACCGCCGCCTCCAGGGGAAGCTGGTACAGGCAGATCACTGCTGTCGACACAGCCGCCATAAAAACACAGGCGATGAAAAAAATTTTTGTCTGTTTTAAATATGCTCGAAATGATTCCATAAAAACCTCACACCATATATCCAAGACCTTTTCGCGTGATGATAAAATCCACAAGGCCTGCCGCCTCCAGTTTTTTGCGAAGGCGTGTAATGTTTACGGTCAGGGTGTTGTCATCCACAAAGCTGTCACTTTCCCACAGTTTTGTCATAATGGCATCTCTGGATACCGGTTTCCCTGCCTGGGAAAAAAGCAGTTCCAGGATACGCAGTTCATTTCTGGTCAGTTCCGTCTCCTCCCCGTTCCAGGTCAGTGTCGCTCTGGAAAGATTGAGAACCGCGCCTTTATGTTCCAGGACATTTCCCGGGTTTCCGAAGGAATAGGTTCTGCGGAGGATTGCCTGGATCTTGGCCACCAGTACGTCCATATCAAAAGGCTTGGCAATAAAGTCATCGGCTCCACGGCTCATGGCCATGACCATGTTCATGTTATCCGCTGCGGAGGAGATGAAGATCACCGGCACCTGGGAAACCTTTCGGATTTCCTCACACCAGTGAAAGCCATTATAAAATGGAAGTTTCAGATCCAGAAGAACAAGCTGAGGATCTTTCCCCGCAAATTCCTGCAGTATATTGGAAAAATCCTCAGCCAGAAAAACGTCATATCCCCAGGAACTGAGATGCTTTTTCAGAAGATTCGCGATTGTTTCGTCATCTTCTACAATAAAAATACGATACTTCATTCCTGTTTGTCCCTTTTATGCGATTGATTACGCCTCTGCTTCTCCATCCGGATCTACCAGGCGGTTCAGAACCTGGAATCCATTGTTACGGAGAACACTCTCTGCAACCAGAAGATCCTCACAGTGCATGATCGCTACCGGAACTTTCAGGCCTCTGTGGAAGAAGGTGTAGATGTAATGAAGGTTTACGTTGCTGTCGCCCATGACACTAAGAAGCTTGTCTAACCCACCGATCTCATCCTGAAGGTCTACCAGGATAGCCTGTGTGATACGAGTCATGTATCCATGCTCAGCCATGATCTCATCTGCTCTTTCCGGATTGTCGCATACCATACGGAAGTTTGCAAACTCCGGTGCGTCAAAGCAGCCGAAACCGTAGATATCGATCTGATTCTCTGCAAGAATCTTTGTAACTTTCTGAAGACTGCCTGGAGTGTTTTCTACGAAGACGATGTTCTGTTTTACCATAATAATTTTCCTCTTTTCTGTTATTCTTTTTTATTTTAGCATGAAATTTGGTGGAAGTGAATCCCTTCCCCAGCGGGGCCCTTCCGGGATGGAGCGTTTTGCGTATACATTCATACATTAAAGCGTAACGCTTTTAATCATTAAATTCAGGTATAAGTATACCCATCTCGACATGAAATGTCAACCATCTTTTCCAGGCCCCAAATCTCAAACATAAAATATCATAACATAAAATTCCCAATATAAAAAAGGCCAGACACACATCCAACAGACATGCGTCCAGCCATCCATTTTTTACTTACAGTTATTTTGGCAAAAAACTCAATCCAACTCTTCGTCTACATACTTCTGTATATTAGAAGCATTCACATACTTCCTAACCTTCGCCCCGTCAGTAATGACAAGCGTCGGGGCCTGACGAATCCCATACTGCTTCACAAGCTCGGGATTCTGCTCAGCATCAATAATTTCCAGCTCTTCGCCTTCCAGCATTTTCTTTGCCATACGGCAGTTCGGACAAGTGCTGGTCGTAAAAAGATATTTATGAGATTCCACAGGCTGGATCTCCACCTCGTCACCCTTCATGGTCATCACACTGGTATGGACCTTTTTCAGCTGGGAATGGGTAATATCATAGAGGGTACGGTTCTTGTACTCCTGGGTCTTACCATCGTTCCAGTTCTGTACAGGACGGTAATATCCTGTGATACGGCTGTAAACCTCAGCCTTCTTTCCACATTTCGGGCAGGTGAAATGCTCGCCGCTGATGTAGCCATGCTCCTGACATACGGAATAGGTCGGTGAGATGGTGTAATAGGGCAGGCGATAATTCTCTGCGATCTTACGTACCAGCGCTGCCGCTGCCTTCCAGTCCGGAAGCTTCTCCCCAAGGAATGCATGGAATACGGTTCCTGAAGTATACAGAGTCTGCAGATCGTCCTGAATATCCAGTGCGTCAAAAATATCCGCAGTGTAATCAACCGGCAGATGAGAGCTGTTTGTGTAATACGGAGTGTCGCCCTCTTTTCCTGCTGTTTTGATATCCGGATAACGGCTTCTGTCGTGTTTGGCAAGACGGTATGCAGTGGACTCTGCCGGTGTTGCCTCCAGGTTGAAAAGCTCTCCCGGATACTGCTCCTGATAGTCTGAAAGACGGTTTCTCATATGCTCCAGAACCTCTTTTGTAAACTTCTGGGTTTCCGGATCTGTCATGTCTTTTTTCAGCCAGCAGGCATTTAAGCCCGCTTCGTTCATTCCCACAAGACCGATGGTGGAAAAATGATTGTCAAAGCTTCCAAGATATCTCTTCGTGTACGGATACAGTCCCTCCTCCAGAAGCCTGCTGATCACATCTCTCTTGATATGAAGAGATCTTGCGGAGATATCCATCATGTGGTCCAGGCGCTGATAAAATTCCTTCGGCGTTCTGGAAAGGTATGCGATACGCGGCATATTGATGGTAACAACGCCTACAGAGCCTGTGCTCTCACCGGAGCCAAAGAATCCACCACTCTTTTTGCGGAGCTCACGGAGATCCAAACGGAGGCGGCAGCACATGCTGCGGATGTCGCTTGGCTTCATATCACTGTTGATATAATTGGAAAAATACGGAGTACCGTACTTGGAAGTCATCTCAAAGAGAAGACGGTTGTTCTCGGTATCAGACCAGTCGAATTCCTTTGTGATGGAGTAGGTCGGGATCGGATACTGGAATCCACGTCCGTTGGCATCTCCCTCGATCATGGTCTCGATAAATGCCTTATTGACCATATCCATTTCTTTCTTACAGTCTTTGTATTTGAAATCCATGTCCTTGCCGCCTACGATAGCCGGAAGCTCTGCAAGGTCGTCCGGAACGGTCCAGTCCAGTGTAATGTTGGAAAATGGTGCCTGAGTGCCCCAGCGGCTTGGAGTATTTACGCCATATACAAAGGACTCAATGCATTTCTTAACCTCCGGATAGGAAAGGTTGTCTGCCTTTACAAAAGGTGCCAGATAAGTATCAAAGGATGAAAATGCCTGTGCGCCCGCCCACTCGTTCTGCATGATACCCAGGAAATTCACCATCTGGTTGCAGAGTACACTTAAATGCTTTGCAGGTGCAGAAGTGATCTTACCCTCAATACCACCAAGTCCCTCTCGGATCAGCTGCTTCAGGGACCAGCCTGCACAGTAACCGGTCAGCATGGACAGATCATGGATATGGATATCTGCATTTCTGTGTGCATCTGCGATCTCGTTGTCGTAGATCTCAGACAGCCAGTAGTTTGCGGTAACTGCTCCGGAGTTGCTTAAGATCAGACCTCCTACAGAATAAGTAACCGTTGAGTTCTCCTTTACACGCCAGTCCTCAACCTTTACATAGCTGTTTACGATTTCTTTATAGTCAAGGATGGTGGATTTCATATTGCGGATCTTCTCACGCTGCTTACGATAAAGGATATACGCCTTGGCAACATCAGAATATCCGGCCTGGATCAGTACGTTCTCCACACTGTCCTGGATATCCTCAACAGAAATCCGGTTGTTCTCGATCTTATTCTGAAAATCCGCTGTAACACGAAGTCCCAGAAGATCGATCATATCCGAACTGTAATTCTTACCTTTGGCATCAAATGCCTTATCAATTGCCGCAGTGATCTTCCCCATTTTAAATTCGTCTAATTCACCGTCTCTTTTTACTACCTGAAACATAAGAAAATGCCTCCCTCATGCATTTATTTATAAGCGGATATTTCATTCCGCCTCACTTGCCTGCTTACGAACACACTCCGTTTCACGATCTGTGTTCAAAGCGCTGTAGGCTTATTGTATCAGACACGCCTCTTTGCGTCAACATAAAAAGTACCATATATAGTGCCCGTTTTGTTCACGGTACTATATATGGTACTGAGTAGATATTTTAACATTATGTGACTTTCGGATAGATTTCTCGCGGAACTCTTGCTTTTACAGCAATCCCTCCTTCGGTATACTCTTCCGAAAGAAGCTGTCCATACTCACGGATCAGCTGGATCTGACCGGCCTCCGAATAAGGAAAAAGCCGTTCCATATAAATCTGTCCTTCTGCCAGTATCTCAGAAAGAAGCTGCTTAAATTCCTCAAGCCCCTCTCCTGTCCGTGCGGAAATCTTCAGCGTATGGTCTGCTCGGAGATCCCGAAAGCTCTCCCCGGAAACACGGTCCTGCTTGTTAAAAAGTGTGATCGTCTTTTTTCCCAGAGCACCAAGCTCTTTCAGGGTTTCATATACGATATGCATCTGTATCTCCGCCTGAGGATTGGATGCATCTACCACATGAATGATATAATCCGCATATTTGGCTTCCTCCAGAGTACTTTTGAAGGCTTCCACCAGATTGTGAGGAAGTTTGCGGATAAAGCCTACGGTATCCGTAAGAAGAAGCTGCTGTCCGTCATCCAGTGTCAGAAGACGGGTAGTCGGATCCAGTGTGGCAAACAGCTTATCCTCCGAAAGCACCGAAGCGCCTGTCAGTGTATTCAGAAGCGTGGACTTTCCTGCATTGGTATAGCCAACAATGGCTGCTGTCTTCAGATTTCCCACAGCTCTTCTGGAACGGATCAGCTCTCTGTGCTTTTCTACCTGGGAAAGCTCCTGCTTCAGTGCGGATATCCTGTTCCGGATCAGACGACGGTCTGTCTCCAGCTTTTTCTCACCAGGGCCTCTGGTTCCGATTCCTCCTCCAAGTCGCGAAAGAGAAGAACGTAGTCCCACAAGACGTGCAGACCGGTAACGAAGCTGTGCAAGCTCTACCTGGATTTTGCCTTCACTTGTGACGGCACGCTTCGCAAAAATATCAAGGATCAGCAGGGTACGATCCATAACCTTGCACTCCAGTTCCCGCTCCAGATTATTCATCTGGGCAGGAGAAAGCTCATCGTCACAGATCACACCATTGGCATCCAGGGCATAGAGAAGACCTTTTACCTCTTCGATCTTGCCTTTTCCGATATAGGTGCCCGGATGTACGGCCTCACGATTCTGAATGATCCTGCCTGCAACCGCCGCACCTGCCGTAGCCGCAAGTTCTCCAAGCTCATCCAGGGATTCCTCCATGTCATCCCCCCGATCTGCCTGGACACCGATCAGGATAACCCTGTCCTGTATTTCCTCAAAATATTCCATATCAGCCCTCCGAAGACGTTCTGGTTTTCAGGAAAGCCCGCTCTTTTTTTGCAGCGGAATCTTCAGGGAACATCTCAATATATTCCTGGACCTTGGTCAGTGCAGTAGCAAAATCCAGCTTTTTTTCATAGGCTACGATCTCATTGAACAGAAGACTCTGCATCTCGTCTGTGGTAGCTGTCGGAAGGCCTTTTGTGATGTTATCAAGAGCAGAATCATAATCTCCGCTTCGGATATCGCACAGTGCCAGACCATTATAGCCCTTGGCGGAATCACCCACTGCGGAAATATACTGCTTGTACATTGCCTGAGCATTTTCCACATCATCCTGGGCCAGATATACCATTCCCAGAAGAAGCAATGCTTCCGTATTATCCTTCTTGGTTGCTTCCAGAAGCTCTTTTTTTGCGTTGCTGTAGTCTTCCATATAGTAGTAAACACGGCCTCTGTCACAGTGGTCCTGGGCATCCTTGGCCTCAGAAGAAAGAGCAGCTTCCAGATATCTGGTTCCGTCCGCTTCCATATCCTTGTCCAGATATGCCTCATAGATCTCGATCGCCATATCATAGGTGGAATCTTCTCCATAGGCCTGTTTGAAGTTAGATGCGGCTTCTTCGTAGGAATCCATGGCAAGGGCAACCTTTCCGGTGAGAAAATAACTGCCTGCATCCATGGAAAAATCTTCTCCAAGTGTCTGGCAGTCTGCCATGGCATCCTCGTATTTTCCAGACTTCAGCTCTGCAGTAGCCCGGTAGGACAGGATATCCTTACGAAGGCTTTTGCTTACTTTATCGCAGTTCAGAGCTTCCGTGAAGCTATTCACCGCATCCTCATATTTGCCAAGACGCAGGCTTGCGATACCTGCCCCGCGATAGGACTGTGCCAGCTTCACTCCGTTCTGGATAGAGCTCTGGTACTCCTCCAGGGCATACTTGTAGCTTCCCTGGGAAAGATCCTTTCCGGCCTGTTCATATATTTTTGTTTTTTCACTGCCACAGCCGCCCAGAAGCAAGGCTCCTGTAACGGCTGCAAGAATCAATACGGTCTTTGTTTTTTTCATGGAATTCCTTATTCTACAACAAGCCCTTCGGCTTCCATCACATCAACAACACTATCTACATATTTATGGCAGAGATCATCCGTTCCCGCTTCTACCATAACACGGATCAGCGGCTCTGTACCACTCTCACGTACCAGGATACGTCCGTCATCGCCAAGTGCCTCTGCGGCTGCCTCAATGGCTGCTTTTACCTTTTCGTTCTCCAGTGCTGTTTTCTTGTCGGAAACACGCACATTCCGGAGAAGCTGCGGATAAACCTTCATCTCCTTTGCAAGGTCGCAGAGTGTGGCCTTCTGATCCACACATGCCTCCATGATCATAAGAGAAGTCAGGATCCCGTCACCGGTAGCGGAATAGCGGCTAAAGATGATATGTCCGGACTGTTCACCACCGATACTGTAATTGTTTTCCATCATGTTCTCAGCAACGTATTTGTCACCAACTGCAGTCTGCTCATAGTCGATGCCTTCACGCTCCAGAGACTTGTAAAGACCAAGATTGGACATAACGGTTGTTACAACTGTATTTCCGTTGAGCTGGCCTTTCTCTCTTAAATATTTGCCGCACACATACATGATCTTATCACCGTCAATGATGTTTCCGCGGTGGTCTACGGCGATACAGCGGTCTGCGTCACCATCATATGCAAAACCGATATCCAGGCCTTTATCTACCACGAACTGTCTCAGAACTTCAATGTGTGTGGAACCGCAGCCACGGTTAATGTTGGTTCCGTTTGGCTCATTGTTGATCACATAGGTTTTTGCACGAAGTGCGTCAAAAACGCTCTTAGCAATGGCGGATGAGCTTCCGTTGGAACAATCCAGCCCAACCTTGATATTTTTGAAATCATGGCATGGGATAGAGATCAGATGTCCGATATAACGGTTTCTTCCGGATGCAAAATCCACAGTACAGCCGATATCTTCTCCGGTTGCCAGCGGAAGCTCCAAGGACCTTGATTCCATTATCATTAAACGGATTATGGCTTGCGGAAATCATGATACCGCAGTCAAAATCTTCTGTACGTACCACATAGGATACACTTGGAGTTGTGGTTACATGAAGCAGATAGGCATCTGCTCCGGATGCGGTAAGTCCTGCCGCAAGGGCATACTCAAACATGTAACTGCTTCTTCTTGTATCCTTGCCGATCACGATCTTCGCCTTGTGATCTCTGCCGTAATACCAGCCGAGATAACGTCCCACGCGAAATGCATGATCTGCTGTAAGTTTTACATTTGCTTCACCACGAAAACCATCTGTTCCGAAATATTTACCCATAATGTTCTCCTTTATTACTGATACAGTCCTTCCGGATAAACGCCGTCATCTGTAAGTTTTTTGAATGCAGCCTGTACAGATGCCTTATCCTCCTGATAGGTAACACCGAACCACTCGTCCTTTGTCTCAAGAACATCTACCGCTGCTTTTCCGGAATGGATCAGCTGGTCGATAAGCTCAGGAAGAAGATACTCTTTTTTGATGTCTCCTTCTTCGATTCCACCAAGGAACTCAACGAAGCCTTTCTCAAGGATCTCCATAAATTCTGGTGTCAGTCCCCACATATTCATAGAAACAAGGCTCTTTGTATCCAGTGTTTCTGCTGTACCATCGTCATTTCTTGTCTCTGCGCCGTCTGCTGTCTTGAAGATGTTATGTGTCTCTGTAACGCCCACAAGCTTGCCGTCCTCAATATGGCACACTCCTCTTGTGACGCTTCCGTTGTCACTTAATGTATTTCCAAGGCGGAAACCTGCCATGCAGATGTGCATCGGGCCATCCTGCGGATGATCCTGTACCAGGTAGTCATGCACCTTTACGTAGGCTTCTTTTCCGTAGTAGTCATCTGCATTGATCACAGCGAATGGCTCGGAAAGGACTTTCTTTGCTGCCAGTACAGCGTGTCCGGTTCCCCATGGCTTGGTACGGTCCGCCGGTTTTGTAAAATTGCCCGGAAGATCGTCGATCTCCTGGAATGCATAAGCAACTTCTGTAATGTTGGAGATACGGTCTCCGATCACTTTTTTGAATTCATCTTCAAGGTCTTTGCGGATGATAAATACGACCTTGTTGAATCCTGCCTCCAGTGCATCATGGATGGAATAGTCCATAATGATCTCACCCTTCGGGCCTACCGGTGCAAGCTGCTTGATTCCTTTTCCAAAACGGCTGCCGATACCGGCTGCCATGATCACCAGTGCTGTCTTTTTCATTTTCGTTTCCTCCTGATTTATTATAATTTTTTGAACTCTGTAGCTGTAATCAGCGCTTACTCCTGTTCATTCAGCTTTGTCAGCTTTACTGCCTGGTCTGCTGCGATCAGACTGTCAATGATCTCATCCAGATCTCCGTTAAGGATATTCTCAAGACGATGAAGGGTAAGCTTGATCCTGTGGTCTGTTACACGTCCCTGAGGGAAGTTGTAGGTACGGATCTTCTCGGAGCGGTCACCTGTACCGATCTGGCTTCTCCTTGCCTCTGCCTCAGCGTCATGCTGCTTGGCAAGCTCCATCTCATACAGACGGGAACGGAGCACACGGAGTGCTTTATCCTTATTCTTAAGCTGAGACTTCTCATCCTGGCAGGAAATCACGATTCCTGTAGGGATATGAGTAAGACGTACTGCGGAGTCTGTGGTGTTGACACACTGACCACCGTTTCCGGATGCACGGAACACATCGAATTTACACTCATTGAGATCCAGATGGAAATCAATTTCTTCCGCCTCCGGCATGATCGCTACCGTACAGGTAGAGGTATGGATCCTTCCGCCGGACTCTGTCTCCGGTACTCGCTGTACACGGTGAACACCGCTTTCGTATTTCAGTCTGGAATATGCACCCTCACCCTTGATCATGAAGGTAACCTCCTTAAAGCCGCCGATGCCGTTCTCATTGAGGCTGAGCATCTCGGTTTTCCAGCGGCGGGACTCCGCGTATTTTACATACATACGATAAATCTCTGCTGCAAAAAGTGCTGCCTCATCACCGCCTGCACCTCCACGGATCTCAACGATAACGTTCTTGCTGTCGTTAGGGTCCTTCGGAAGAAGAAGGATCTTCAGCTCATGCTCCAGCTCCTCCACTCTCTTTTTTGCATCGGAAAGTTCTTCCTTCAGCATTTCACGCATCTCTTCGTCCTTCTCGCTCTCCAGCATGGAAAGACTGTCCTCGATGGTTTCCTTATTTTTCTTATATTCTTTATATGCGTCAACGATTGGCTGCAGGTCGCTCTGCTCCTTCATCAGCTTCTGAAAATGTGCCGGATCGTCGGTTACTCCCGGTTCTCCCAGCTCATTGAGAAGCTCTTCAAAACGTACCAGCAGATCATCCAGTTTATCAAACATGTATTTCCTCCTGTTTCTGTCCAAGCACCACACGGTCAAGGCCCGGCAGATCCTTTACGATCTGAACCCCGGTAAACCCGGCTGCTTTCATCATTGTACTGACTGCCTCACCCTGGGTGCAGCCGATTTCATACAGAAGCCATCCGCCTGGTTTCAGGTACCTTCCGGCCTCTGCTGTGATCTTTCTGTAAAAATAAAGCCCGTCTTCCATTCCGTCAAGAGCCTTCCTCGGATCATGAAGGCGGACTTCTTCCATCAGTGTTTCAATTTCTTCTGTTGCGATATAAGGCGGATTTGAAATAAGGATATCATATTTCCCACTATCTTTTCCACCTTTTTCACAAAAATACGGTGCTGAGAACAGATCGCTTTCCACAAAATCCGCCCGGTTCTCCACCTTTAGAATACCTGCATTCTTTTTTGCCACTTCCAGTGCTTCCGGTGAAACATCCACACCGGTCCCACAGGCATCCTGCCGTTCCAGAAGAAGGCTGAGCAGGATGCAGCCGGAGCCGGTACACATATCCAAGATCTCCGGTTTTTCCACATCCCCAAGGTGTTTCAATGCCTCTTCCACCAGAGTCTCCGTATCCTGTCTCGGGATCAGCACGTTTTCGTTTACATAAAACTCATAGCCCATAAAAAAAGCCTGATGAGTCAGCTGCTGTACAGGAATATGTCCTGCCCGCCTGTCGATCAGCGTAAGATACTCTGCTGCGGTCTCATCAGACACCGGTTCATCTCCATGCGCAAAATAATATGCCCGATTCTTTCCGGTCTTAAATTCCAGAAGGAGCCAGGCATCCAGCCCGGCTTCTTCCAATCCGTTATCTTTCAGTATTGTTGTACCTTTTTTCAGAAGGGACTCAAGAGTCTGCATTTTCTGTCTCCTCTGTCTCATACGGGATGTCCAGGTCAAATTCCTCTTTCAGATAGGCTCTCCAATCAAAAACAGCCTCAACTGCTTTGATGGCTACCTCTGCCATATCTGCAGCAGGCTCCTTTGTGGTGAATTTCTGCATGGCAAGACCTGGTTTACTCATAATGTCCGCAAATTTACTGTCTGTTCTTCCTGCCCACTGGATGATTTCAAAGGAAATCCCCGCAACTACCGGTACCATGAGAAGTCTTCCCAGCAGTCTCACCCAATAAAACGGCACCGCCACAAACATAAAATGCAGCACAATACTTACCAGCATGACCAGAAACAGAAAGCTTGTTCCACAGCGCTTATGAAGCCTGGAGCTCTTTAACACATTCTCTACCGTCAGAGGCAGACCATGCTCCACACAGTTGATACATTTGTGCTCCGCACCGTGATACATAAATGTCCTCTGGATATCCTTCATTCTGGAGATCAGGAACATATATCCCATAAACAGTGCCAGCTTCACAAAGGCTTCCACTATGGTGACCAGAAATTCCGAAGCACCTACCCCTCGGATCAGACTGGCCAGTACATACGGAAGAAACATAAAAGCAGCCACAGAAACCACCATGGAGATAGCTACCGTAATGTAAAGAAGCCACTTGAACTGCTTATCCTCTTTGGCTTTCTTTGCAGAACGCTCTTCTTCTGTAAGCTGCTCATTCTTCCTGGCTGTTTCCTCATCTTCCTCGTCTCCTGCGATCTCCGCAGAATACATCAGGCATTTCGTGCCTACCACAAGAGAATCCACAAAGCTTACCACACCACGGATGATCGGTTTCTTCAGAAATGCGTGATTTCCGAAGATACATTTATAATCCTCTACCTTCAGCTCGATCTCCTGGTCCGGGCGGCGCACTGCGATAGAATATTTGTCCTTGTGGCGCATCATGATGCCTTCCATGACCGCCTGTCCGCCGATATTCGATGATCTCATTCATTCTCTCCTGTGCAAATTAAAAATTTTTCAGTTAAAGAAAGGTTGAGATTTCCCAACCTCAACCTTCTCATTTCCTGTATTCGCAATAATTACTTATTCAGGCCGTATTTCTTGTTG
>QWCY01002707.1_pt1 | contig 22179 bp, 12 predicted proteins | sample 1972631 | NCBI WGS metagenome assembly QWCY01 (sample SAMN09866696, study PRJNA288562) | Human gut metagenome isolate pre1_stool, whole genome shotgun sequencing... | isolation source: gut | host: Homo sapiens | place: USA: California
GTGGCCTTGGCATCCAGACGGTAACAAGTTGCCTGACTGACCGTGAGCATATCCTTGCGGATATTGAAAAATGGCAGGAACAGTTAAAAGACAATCCATGCCCAACGGATGGACTGGTTCTTGCCTATAACGATCAAGAATATGCAGCCAGCCTGGGAAGTACAGAGCATCATCCGCGTGGCAGCATTGCCATGAAGTGGACGGATGAAACAAAAGAAACCACTTTACGTGATATCGAGTGGTCCGTCGGGAAAACCGGCGTCATCACTCCGGTGGCAATTTTTGATCCGATTCGTCTCGGTGCGGGTTCCACAGTAACGCGAGCTTCCATGCATAACTTATCCGTCATGGAAAGTATTCCTTCGGAAGAGGAAGATACACCTTCCACACTGCAGATTGGTTCAAAAATCCAGGTTGGCTTGGCAAACATGATCATTCCGCAAGTCTACACACAGACTCCGGGACAAGCTGAAGCCATGCATCCCATTCATGTGCCAGAAACCTGCCCGGTGTGTGGTGAAAAGACTTTACAGAAAAACCGTAACGGCGTTAAAGTGCTGTATTGCCCAAACGCTGGGTGCCCAGCAAGGACAAGAGGGATGTTAGTAAATGCGTTCAGCCGTTCAGGACTGAACATAAAAGGACTTGGACCGTCCCAGATTGAGGATCTGCAGCAGACCGGCTTACTGGAACTTTATCCAGCAGAAGCATATACATTAAAAAAACGTACCAACGGAACGCTTCCGGCGGCATTAGCGGCGAAAGACGGCTGGGGCGAAAAATCCTGGAAAAATCTTCTGGATGCCATTGACACTTCCAGAAAGACAACACTACAGAAAATCCTGTTCAGTCTGGGAATCCCGCTGCTCGGGAATGACCTCTCCAAAAAGTTATCTGCTTTCTGGGAAGGAGATCCGAAAAAGTTCTTGGAATATTATGAGAACCCGTCTTACGAAACCTTAGTAGAATTGGATGGCATCGGCGATGTCAAAGCATGTTCTGTTTATGACTGGTGCCGATTTACGAAATCAGACGCCGTGAAGAACCTGATGATTCATATTCTGATGGAAGAACTGGAAGTGGAGAAGCCGGCTCAGAAAGTAGATCAGTCTTTAAAGGGACTGACATTCGTGATTACCGGAAATGTCCACATCTACAAAAACCGCGACGAATTTAAAGCTTCTGTAGAAGCACGTGGCGGCAAAGTTTCAGGATCTGTTTCTTCCAAAACAACGTATCTGGTCAATAATGATCTGGAAAGCACGAGTGGGAAGAATAAAAAAGCGCATGAACTGAATATTCCGATCCTGTCGGAAGATATATTCGTTGCAAAATTCGGAAAATAACCATTCATCATAAGCTCCCTTACAGGCACAAAAGCAGTATCTCCTGTAAGGGAGGAGATACTGTGGATAGGAGAAGAAATGTTTATATTAATGTCCGTAACCAGGGATGAACTAAGCATTAGTGAGAATTTCTGTGCAACAAAACAGGAAGCGGTTGACGCTATGGTTAAAGATATTCTGCTGATGACCAACTATGCTTCTTTGGATGAAATCATCAAGGCGTCAGAGAACGATGAAGCCGGATTCTCGGATGACGAGGCTTGGGCAGAAACCAAACAGTTTGGAACAGGACAGTGGAAAATTGTGGAAATTCTGGGCGTAGTTGAAAGCACCGATGGTATGCCTGCAAAAATACAGCCTTCCGAAGTAAGTTCATCAAAAAGGAAAAAGGCAAAGTGGGAGAACCGTGCACAATACAACGATTATTTGTGGACACAGTGTTCTGAATGCGGATATCGAACGGAGATGTACAATGCCGTAGAAACCGGGCGAAGCGACGCAGAGTACGTTGCTGTAAAATGGCTCTACTGCCCAAAATGTGGATCAGAAATGTCTGTGTAGACTAAATAATGCATATATCTGCAGCAGATACCCAAAATCTGATAGGACTGTCAGAAACTTGACAGCCCTATCGTTTCACTCTATACTATGTATCCATAGAATAACTGCACATAAGGAGGAAATCAAATGAGCGAACGTGCGCAAATACTATTCATGCAGACTCGGCTGATTCGATTCGCTTCTGAAAGTATCTGGACGAACAAAAGAACAATAATCCCTAATACGACAAAGAGGACTGCCAGCCAGTCCTCTTTTTTGACCAATTTTCTTTTATTTTCACCCATAATTCCTCCAGAAAATTAACAAGGAGGCTTTTTATGCATATCTTCAAAACACATAGTGAAAGAGTATTGAAAAAGGTAAAACCAATCGTAAAGGAGATTCTGCGTCTTGACTCTGCCATGCAGCAGATGTCCGATGAGGAACTGAAAGGGCAAACAGAAAAATTCCGACAGTGGATCCGTGACGGCAAACCGGTTGCAAAAATTCTACCGGAGGCATTCGCTGTAGTCCGCGAAGCTTCTTTCCGTACATTGGGCATGAAGCAGTACCCGGTGCAGTTACTGAGCGGCCTGATGTTATATAATGGCTGCATTTCAGAACAGAAGACTGGTGAGGGTAAAACACTGGTATGTGCGGCTCCTGCATACTTAAGTGCTCTGAGCGGAAAACCTGTACACGTTGTCACCGTAAATGATTATCTGGCAAAGCGTGATGCGGATGAGATCGGGCAGATTCATCGTTTCCTTGGTCTTACGGTTGGCTGTATCCTGGGCGAAATGTCGCAGGAGGAACGCCGGGCGGCATATGCGTGTGATATCACATACGCCACAAATCATGAGCTGGGGTTTGATTACCTCCGCGACAACATGGCTATGGACGAAAGCGAGACAGTCATGCGGGGACTTGGTTATGCCATCATTGATGAGGCCGACTCCGTACTGATCGACGAGGCCCGGACACCGCTCATTATTTCCGGACAGGGTGGAAAGTCCACAAAAATGTATGAGATCTGTGATGTGCTTGCCGGGCAGTTGGAGCGTGGAACGCAGACAGAATTTTCTGCCACAAAAATTTTTGATGCGGATGAAATGAAAGAAACCGGGGATTATGCTGTTGATGAAAAGGAAAAGAATATTGTCCTGACCGCAAACGGTATCCGCAAAGTAGAACAGTTCTTCCACATTGATGACCTGTCAGACCCCAAAAACCTGACCATTCATCACCACGTGATTCTGGCTCTGCGGGCGAAAGAGCTGATGAAACGCGATAAGGATTACATGGTGAAAGACGGTGCCGTCCAGATTGTGGACGAGTTCACGGGGCGCGTGATGCCGGACCGCCGTTATTCGGACGGACTACACCAGGCTATTGAAGCCAAGGAGGGCGTGCAGGTGATGGAGGAGAACCGAACCTACGCTACCATTACTTTTCAGAACTTTTTCAATAAATATGAGAAGAAATCCGGAATGACCGGCACCGCCATGACTGAGAAAAAAGAATTCCGCGATATTTACGGTATGGATGTGATTGCTATCCCGACAAACCGCCCGGTGATTCGTGTGGATCACGAAGATGCGGTATATAAGACCATGGATGAAAAGTACCGTGCCATTATCCACAAAATCAAAGAGGTACACGCAAAAGGACAGCCGGTCCTTGTCGGCACTACGGATATCAAAACATCCGAAACTCTGTCCGCCATGTTAAAAAAAGAAGGATTAAAACATGAAGTCCTGAATGCAAAGAACCATGAACTGGAAGCAGAGATTATTGCGCAGGCGGGCAAACATGGAGCGGTGACCCTTGCGACCAATATGGCCGGCAGAGGCACGGATATTAAGCTGGATGATGAAGCCAGGGCAGCCGGTGGTCTGTATGTCATTGGAACCCAGAGACATGAATCGCGCAGAATCGACAACCAGTTGTCCGGCCGTTCCGGCAGACAGGGGGATCCCGGGGAGTCAAAATTCTATATTTCCCTGGAAGACCGGCTTATGGGAATCTTTGCAGGTAAAAACATGATGGATCTTTTTAACAGCATGGATATCGAAAAAGATGAGGAAATTGGCAGCCCATTGCTTTCCAAAGCAATCACCAATGCGCAGAAAAAAATCGAAAGCCTGAACTTTGCTTCCAGAGAACAGTTACTGAAATATGATACGGTAAACTGCAGACAGAGGGAAGAACTGTATGAGATGCGAAATATTTTCCTGAAAAACAACAGTGTGGAAGATGTGCTCCTGTATTATGCGGATGGTTTTATTGCGGATACCTTAAACGGCGATAATCACACAGACATGCATAAAATTTGCGATGTGCTTGGTGTCCGCCCGAATGCAGATTTCCTGGCAGATGGCCACAAAAAGAATACCAAGGATCTTGAACAGGAACTGAAGCACCTGGTTCGGGAACATTATAAGAAAGTGGAAGTAGAAGCCGGCGGAGAAGAAGCCATGCAGAGACTGGTACGCCGTACCGTGCTGCGCGCGATGAATGTGAACTGGATGCGGCATCTGGAAGCTATGGATAAACTGAAAGAAGGAATCGGTCTAATTGCGTATGCGCAGACAGATCCTCTGCTGGAATATCAGAAACGTGGAGCCGTTTTATTCGAGGAGACACAGAGGCAGATCCGCGAAGATGTACTGAGAGAGGCGTTAAACAGTCGAATGATTCGAATTGCATGTTAAATGTGTCTAAAAACATAGATTCTACTTATCCGCAGATTTACGCGATCTGTCACAGCATAATGTATATATTATAATTATAGATAGAACAGGATACCGAAAGACGCAGTAAGCTTGCCTTTCGGTATTTTCCGTATACAAAACATTCAAAAGGAGAACCCATATATGCAGAACTTACAGTACCGACCTTATCAGGAAGAATGCCTCGATGCCATTGAATCCGCCGGAGCTGGAAAACACCTGATTGCTTTGGCAACCGGTCTTGGTAAGACCGTGATATTCACCGGCATTCCAAACCGTGGACGCACACTGATCTTGTCACACCGGGATGAACTGGTACGCCAGCCGGAAAAATACTACAAAGGAAGAGGAATAAGTTTTGGCATCGAAAAGGCAGATGAGCATGCCAATGGTGAAGACATCGTTTCCGCGAGCATACAGTCCTTATCACAGGATACAAGACTGAACAGTTATGCTGCTGATACATTTGATACCGTCATTGTAGACGAGGCACACCATGCCGCCGCACCAACGTACCGAAAGGTACTGGATCATTTTTCAGGCGCAACTAGAATTCTCGGTTTTACAGCAACCCCCAAGCGAGGAGACGATATCGGTCTGTCATGCGTTTTTGACGATATTATCTTTGACAGGGATATCCGTTGGGGCATTACGCACGGATATCTTTCACGCATACGCTGCGAAGAAATCCGCGGACAATACAGCCTGGCTGGAATCACGAAAACAAACGGCGATTACAGCGCGACGCAGGTAGAAGCCGCTCTACTTGGCGATAATGAACTGGGTGTAATTCCGGTAGCGGCGAAAACATATATTGAGAAATGCCATAACGCAGGAAAGCATACAATCATTTATTGCGTGACAAAACGGATTTGCATGGTTTTGGCAGAAACTTTGAAAAAATCTTTACCAAAATCGGAGCATGATACCATACGGGTCATTCTTGGCGACACGCCTGGAGACGAACGTACAAAAGCTCTTGCGGATTTTCAGAGCGGAAGCGTACGGTGTCTGATTAACTGCATGGTTCTGACAGAAGGAACAGACTTACCAATCTGTGATGCAATCCTGAATCTGCGCCCTACCTGCAGAAATACCCTGTATCAGCAGATGGTTGGCCGCGGAACCAGATTGTATTCTGAAAAAGAATACTGTTTGGTGATCGATATCATACCGGATAATATAGAATCCTCTCCGCGCTCGCTTTGTACAGCACCGACCCTGTTTGGTCTTGACCCAAAATTATTAAGCCCCGGGGATTATAAAAAGCTGACAGAAGATGAGGATCTCCTTGAATTTTGTGACCGTATCAGTCTTCTTTGCAAGGAAGCATCGGAAAGAATTGCCATCATCAGCCAGAACGTGAATCGATTTGTAGAGGAAACAGAACATCTGTTTGCAGAAGCGAGAAATAAAGATATCTCAATTCTGGCTAGAAATCTGAATGCTCAAAATAAGAATCAGCTGGAAGGCGTAGATTTATCTGTATTCGGAGATCTGAATGTGGAAGTATTTCCAGATGAGCGAAAACGATACCGGATTCGGCCAAACTGGGACGAAGAAATCTGGATTTCGGAACCTGATGTACTTGATGATGTGATTATCCAGTTTCATCTAAACAAAAAATATGATCCATCAAAGCGGAATCTAACTGCAAAAATGAAGCTTCAAGATGCCGTACAGTTGGCTTATCTTTATTGCGTTGCGCAGCCGGATTATCTTTCCTATTCATGGAGTCAGTCGGCAAGACGCGTCTGGGGATGTGCGGATGCAACCGAAGCGCAAAAACATAAACTATTTCATACATACCTTAATCAGGACATACATGTGCCACCGAATGTAAAGATCAATAAATTGGAAGCATCCAATCTAATTGACCTGTCAATGGAATATAAGCGCAATTTAAAACTTGCTGAAGCATTCAAACAGGCAGAATCCGGAAAGAAAACAAAAAAGGCCGCTACCGCAAAAATACTGGTAGATTCATACGTGAAAGAATCAAGTGGGGAGATCACTCTTACGAAACCGGAAGTGTTTCAACGGTTCAAAAATGAAATATGCCTACATGGAGAAAACATGATTAAAACACAGGTGGAAAAGAAAAAACAGGAAGCAAAAATTTTGGAAGAAGCAAAATCAAATCATATTATGCCTGTATTGCTAACCTGTTCCATCGGAAAGGGTTTACCGGCTACGCCGCGGCAGATCGGATTTGTAAAACAGCTGCGTAATGAAACCGGTGTTTTTCTGGACAAAAAAGAAACGGAATTCGATAGACTTACCAGAAGACAGATTAGCTTAATGATTGAATTTTTACTGACGGTCAAAAAACTGCCGGAACAGATTTTGCTGCATACTACATTTCCAGATGCTTGGAAAACATGCTTACAAGCTGAAAAAACGGGAGAAGTGTCATTCAACTTCAAAAAACTGTATAAGGAGTAGCATTTGCGGATTATACCACAAGTATAATGACAACCAGAAAAAAGTATGCTATGATACTGACATAAACAACAAGGGACAAAAATCAGAAAGAAAATCCCGGAAAGGAAAAGAACTATGAGAAAGAACATGTTTGCATTGTCATATCTGTATAGCCTCAGTCATTTATCACTCGAACATAGTTACGAGGGATTATTTGAGATGTGCTCATACAGGTTTCAGACATTATGCAAAGATGGGTCTTTAGGTCCGGGCATTTAAACTGCAGCGATTTAAGTATCGTCATGCATGATAAATATCTTTTTCGCATAAACCGTTTGTCCTGATGGGCAGACGGTTTTTTAATGTGAAAAGGAGAAAACGAAATGCCTACGATCGATATGACAGCAACCGGGAAAAATATAACCAGAATGATGAAAGCCGCAGGAATGACGGTCAAAGACCTGCAGGAAATCTTCGGATTCGCAACACCGCAGGCCATTTACAAATGGAAGAATGATGTAAAATTGACGATCTGTTGATCGTTGATATGCCCGCAGAGGGCAGAAAAACAGCATAACGGGACGCGAAGCGCGCCCCGGATATATAACGGTGAGTGGCCCAGTAGCGACGGCACCTGACTGTAAATCAGGCACATGAGAAACACGGAGGCGCACATCCTCCCTCACCGATTTATGGCTCCATAGTCAAGCGGTTAAGACGGCGGCCCTTCACGCCGCAGGCACGGGTCCGATACCCGTTGGAGTCACTGTGGCCATAGTTCAACGGCAGAACGGCAGATTGTGGATCTGCTCATCGGGGTTCGATTCCCCGTGGTCACCCCACGGTCCCATAGTCGAGCGGTAAGACAACGCCACCTCACGGCGTAAACTCGGGTTCGATCCCCGATGGGATCACTGCACGATGGCGAAATGGGAAACGCGTAGGAAGCAATGGGATGTATGCAATGGCGTGCAGAAATCGTGTCCATAAAAACAATTCGTTGTTTGGACATGGTGATGCGGAGCATACCTGCAGAGTTCGATTCTCTGCTCGTGCAATAAATGCTGATGTGGCGAAATGGCAGACGCGGTTGGCTCAAACCCAGCTGGAACAATCCATACCGGTTCAAGTCCGGTCATCAGTATCTGTGGATCTGGCTCAACTGGTACAGCACTGGTCTCGAAAACCGGCAGGCGAAATGGTTCGTCGTGAGGGTTCGACTCCCTCGGTCCACGCTTTAGGCCGTCATGGTGGAACTGGTATACACACTTGCCCAAGGAGCAAGCGCGAAAGCATGTGGGTTCGAATCCCACTAACGGCATTGCGGAGATTTGGCGGCAGCCTTGAAAACTGCAGACCGGGAGATCTCGGTTCCTGGGTTCAAATCCCAGATTCTCCGCTTACATAAGAAAAATGCCGCGATCGTTTTGGCAGATGTGGCGTAATTGGCAAACGCATTCGGCTTAAACCCGGATGGGGACACCCGTGTCGGTTCGAATCCGACCGTCTGCACTAAAAAATAAAAAATATTTTAAAAAGATACTTGCATTTCGAACACCAGACTCATTTTCTGGTGATAGCGGGTTCGACTCCCGTTCCCACAAATCTGCCCGTCGGTCGTCCGGCGGGCTTTTGCTTTTCTTGGCGGATAAAGGTTATACCGCCCCGGTTACCTCGGCCGTGACCCTACTCACAATCTGTTCGATCAGGTATTTCGTGATGTCGGACTGCGTGTGGGCATCATTTGCGTAACCCAGGATCTCATCCGTCAGAAAGTCCGGATTAACACTCTGCATATATGCCTGTATCATGGCTTTTCGCTCTTCGTACTCAAATGGAAGGAATTCTTCCTGGCGCTGGAAACGTCTTAATAATGCCGGATCCAGACGGTCGCGGCGGTTCGTGGCAGCGATGACTACCTGTCCGTCAACCAGACTGTCCAAAGACTGCATCAGTGCGATCGTCGTTCTTCCGAGTTCTCCGTCCACGCCATGGTCATGCCCTCTTGCGAGTCCGATGCAGTCGATTTCATCAAGCATCAATACGCATTTCTCTCCCTTGCAATAATCAAATACCTGATTCAGGTTCTTGGCCGTTTTTCCGAGGTAGGAATCGATTAGGCAGGAAAAATTAAGGTAGGCATACGGCAACCCGAGCTTAAAGGCAACGTACCGGGCAAACTCCGTCTTTCCGGTCCCGGGGACTCCGTGTAACAGCGTACTATTGGTGTATGGGATGCCATACGCCAGCATTTTGGTCGTCACATCGGCTCCCATCTTGATCTGGCTGTACAGAGCCCGCTGTTTGGCACCGAGATAGTACCTGGATTCATTAAAATCGGACACATCCTGCATCAGTATCAGTCCTTTTAAGTTTGCCGGCAGCTCAAACAGGGTTGTTGTCCCGTTTTCCAATAATTTTTTATAATATCCGGTTTTTCCTGCATTCTTTTTGGTTGTATCATTCACGCAGCAGGCGATCGCTGCCTGTTTTGCGTCCTGGATACGGTTTTCCGCCAGGGCGCGGATGCATGAAAGCATAAGATTATCCATTCCCATGTCCATTATCCTTTCTATTCTGTGATAAACAAATTATGGAAGTGGGATAGAGAAAATCAGGTGTGGTTATATAGAATAGCTTTCAAATTGCTAATATTCATTTAGCATTTTGAATTTGCTAGTAAGTTAACGTTCTTTATATGTCAAAATTTATTTCGGTCACAATGTTAGAACGAAGCATTTTTTCTTTTTCTAAAAAGTTAAGAGTCCTATAAGTAAAATATGGTACATTGTTTACTTTCGGTATAACGTCTCACCTCCCATTTCCCCATATCAGCCCAAACCACGCACTCACCCTTCGTCAACACAGTCGCAAGATCATATATCCGTAGACTCCACCCATTCCATCCGCCTGTTGGCAACACCAAGTCACCATCCATCAACATTCCTCGGCCAATGCACCAATGCCAAACCAATATCAGTAGTAAAAACAAAGAATAAAAAGAGCCAAAAAAGAAAAATTATTTATTTCATATCCGCAATTTACATCCAATCCCATATCAAAAAAGATTATACAGTGGTGCATACCAACAGACAAAATATCAGAAACAAAATAAAAACCAAAAAGATATCAGCATACGTGATAACAAGTGGGCTGCGGATATCAGTATACGTGATAGTTACCGGAGCAGAAGATATCAGCTTCGTGATAATCAGCGTACCGGAAGATATCAGCTTCGTGATAACAACGAATTCCACAATACTATCACGTATGTGATAGCTTTCTCTGGATATGCAAGAAATCAATATATCAGCTTACGTGATAACTTCCACGCAAAAACCAGCTGCGAAAGGTCCATAAAATGACGTATTTAGGTCTTCAAAAAAGCCAAAAAATGGGCCGATTTTTGGCCAAATACGTCAAAAGTTGGACCTTTCACGTCATTTGTTGGACCTTTCGAGATCGGGAAAGAACCCGGAAACCCGCACAGCGTAAGGGTTTTCGCGCAATAAGCGGCTGCGCCGTAAACAGTATTTATAAACAACACGAAAAAATTTCGTGGCGGAAAAAATTTTCCGACCGCCAAAAAGTTTAAAAAAGAAAAAGAAACTCGTAAGCAAAAACTATATCGTAGAACAAACCACAAATGGACTCCGCTGCGATAAGCTTACGGAGCCGGTTCCCCATAAGCAGAACCGACCGACCCAGCCACTGTTAAATGACCCAGTAACAGTGGCGACTCTCGGAAAGGCATCAGCATCCTCTACATACTGAACCCTTTTGGAGAATGTGGATTGTCTATGGCGAAGTTACTGGAGAAGGACAACGTAGTGGCAGAGATCACAGATCCTTTTTTGAAACGCATGGACGGACCGCCACAATATCCCATCCGCAGTACAGATGCAGGTATCGGAATACAGAACCATACTGGTTATCAATAACCGAGTCGTATACGCTGCCTCCCATCATGTGGAGAGGTGGAACTGGCATTGTGCAATGCATCGGTTAACAAGAACTGTATCGGCAGAAATCACATCCCTTACGGAAAGGCTTTGTATACATCAACCGGTTGTCTTCTTTGCCGATGTATGGGTTCGGATAAAAAAGAATACTCCCGTGGTTCGGAATCAAACGATCCATGTGAGCGTGCGGAACCACTGACGGTTCATGCAGCCCAAGCTACGCAAGCCCGATGGCTCCGCATATCGCTCTGTCAGGTTCGCTCCGGTTTCGTGGAATCACTTTCGGTTAAAACGAAACAGAATCCCATCGTTTCCTACGATTTCTCGGCGAAGTGCTATAAATTCCCAAACTACCTTCGGCGGGCGGCCATTGTGGAAGCGTTTGGTAAGGTTTCATCCTACCGGAGCAATCTGGCGAACTGGGAAGCAGCGGAGTCGGTAAAACGCGGGAAGCACCCGTCACTGCCGCAGGTGGGATACGTGTATCCGGCCATGTACCGTTCCGGTATGTTTGTCTGTACCGAGATGTATCGGGCAACGGTAAATGTCTTTATCCGCAATACCTGGGACTGGGTTCTGGTAGATTTCAGAAAGAGTGATGCGGATTACATTCTCCGTCGCTGTAAGAACTGCAAGGAATGTGTCCTGGCCTTGCAGAAACGCGGAAAGAAGTGGTTTCTGGACTTCGTATTCCAGACATCCGCGAAGCTTCCGGATGTTCCCATCAAAGATACCAGTATCCTGGCAGTGGACTTGGGACTCAACAGTGCGTGTACGTGCAGCATCATGACCCGGAGCGCACGGTCCTCAGAAAGAAATTTCTTTCCCTTCCGGGAGAATGCGACTCCCTGGAATATGCGGTAAGCCACATCAAGCACGCACAGCGGTTATCTGCCCGGCGTACTCCAGGACTGTGGAAACAGGCGAAAAGCATCAATGATGACATTGTGGTCAAGACCGCACGGTTCATCGTGAATATGACAGTTAAGAAAGCAGCGGGGGCATGCGAGGTAAGGAAGCGGATCTTCTAAGCTACAGCCTCTGCCGGTTTCCAACCGGGAAGTAGTACAACTGCGACCTGAACGCGTCTTACAACATCGGTGCCCGGTATGATATCCTGGAACTCTTAAAGACCCTCCCGGTAACGGCGGGCAGGCGGTTGCAGCAAACGTACCGGAACTGACCCATCGAAGTCAGCGTACCTTATCCTCGTTCATTAAGCTGAATGCGGTGCTTGCGGCATCATGCAGCAAAGCACTGAATCCAGTCTGTATGAAGGAAGGACCACCGGAAGTCCTAAAGAGTCCAACCGGGCAGGAAATCCATCTGCCGGAAGCTCGTGACTTCAGTCAGGAGAAACAACTTCGCAACATCAGTCAAATTATAAAAATCCATTTTCACTACATATCTTTCCATAATTGTCATAAGAAATTTGAGAAAGGAGAGTTACACATGAAAAACAAGATGCGTTCCAGCCTGAAACGCTTCCTCGCGTTATGCTTGTCGGTCATAATAACATTTACAAATATTCAGTGGCAGACATTTGCGGAAGGCGTCACGGATCATTATTCCAATTATCTGGATGGCTGGAAAGTTGATGTGGCGTGGAGTACGCTATCGACGGATTATGAATGGAACGCAGCCGGGGATTCGACGAGGCAGCCCAAAATTGTTGTCACGTACCGGATCGAAAATGCAGAAAAGGATTATCCGGCTGGGAGTATGCATTTTGCCATTCCGGGTATTGGAAACGCCAGCCGCAATTCCACGGCAAAAGCAAGCAAGCTTGCAGCAGACCGGTCAGATTCTGAATGGAGCTATGACTGGGATCAGGGTAATGACTTGTATACCTTCACGAACCAGTTTGACGTAAAAACAGGCCAGTCTGTATCCGGCGGATTTGAACTGATGTGGAATTTCAACGCAAGAAATTGCGCAAATGGGTTCGCTCAGACAAAAAGCCCGTATTTTTCCATTGACGGAGATGGCAGCATTGTGATGGAACCGTTGTCTTACAAATTCACTTCCGCAAAAGACCGGTACAGAATCTATTTGTCTAAGGAAAATCTCACAGGGGAACAGTATGAGAATGCAGATCAGAATTATGTCTGGTATGATTTCACAACCCGCTTCGATAAGGATGTTCTTTCCAGGGGCGTTTACAAGTCCACGTATTTTGTAAGCCTGGATCTTCCGGACGAAGCCAAGACTTCGGACGTTAAGGTCTTACAGGGTAAAAAAACTTTGACACTTACCAGGAATGAGGACGGAGAAACCGGTTTCTATCCGTTTAAGGAACAGTACGGAGGACCGGAAACATACCAGTATTTTTCGATTGGATTTAAAAAGACTGCCCTGGATGGAAAACAGGTAACGGTCCATGGTCATCTGGATAGAATGTATCAGGATGAATCCACTTGGACAAAATCCGCTGCTTCCAACGAAATCGTGGACGCGGAACAGACCTTTACCGTAACCAGTTATTCCTTTATACACGAAGGCTACACTTACGGTATTGATTCCAAAAACACGTATGAAAGGTTCGATCATACAAATCCAAACAACTATGCAGACCGCCTGCCGGCGACCAATCTCTACAATGGCAAAATCATAGATTTTACCATCAGTGGAAAATCACAGCGTAAATACACTGCTTCCCAGCGTCGTCGTGCTGCCAGAAAAATGGTGGCAACTGCATCGGATGCGGATATGATGTCCCTGGAAGATATCAGTGTCGGAGATATGGAACTCTCTGACTGGGATGATTTAAACTGGAATGAAAATGGTCTGTATGAACCGGAAGAGCTGAATGGCATGACATATGGAGATTTGTATGCGGATGCAACTGCAGATCCGGAACTTCGGGATATTGATATCGAAGCCGAAGATACCACACAGCCTGAAACTTCAAATTCTTCCAAATCCGAAACAGATGAGACGCAGGAATCAGAAACTAAAAAAGGCGAAAAAGACACAACGGAAGAAACAAAAGAAAGTGCAAAAGAGACTGCCGAAGTAACCACGGAGGAAACTGTGAAAGAAACGGAAAACGTGAATTCCACGGCAAAGGAAGATTCTTCCAGTGATAAGACAGAAAGTAAAGATGAAAAAAGTAACGCCGCTGCAATGGAATCCGAGGAAGGAAAAGAAAAGATAAAAGAAACGGAAAATAAAACCGAGATGGTAGGTAAAGCAAAAAAATGCAGATGAAACCACTGTGAAAACACAGCATCCGATTTCCTCCGTTTTTTCAAAGCTTTTGAAAGCAGTACCGGCTAATCTTTTCTCCCTGACCAGCTACGCAAGCAATATCGCAACACCGTCTGACATGGATGATAAAGATGCAACGGCACTTACAGTGGCATCCGAAAATGCAACAAAAACCAGCCAGATCGGTGCCGACCAGGAATACTCCTTAATCATCGGTGATGACAAACTGGCTGTTACCTTAAATGACGGCAGCATGAGAACGTTGGAACCGGATGAATACGATATTGCGTATGTACTCATCCCAAACACTTCAAAAAGTTATGGATACGAAATTTTCGGAACCAGTGGGGATCCGGACGAAACACCTCTTGACTCCTACGTCCTTATCAGTTCCGGAACCACCGGTTCCTATACAGCCAAACAGCTTCCGGCAGGTATCAAGGCCGTTTTCGTTCGCGTGAACGGAATCACCGGATCGTATGATTATAAGATCAATGTCGGTATAAGATTCCACCTCGACTGGAATGAGGAACAGGGAAAAACAGAGGAAGAACAGGTGGACCGAGAGAAGGCAGTTGTAAATTTCTCTTATCTGCGTTCCGTATACGTGGACGAAGACAATGAGGAAGAAGTAAACGACTGTGCCCAGGAAGCAGGCAGCTATGAAGGCGCATTTGGAGAAGAACTAAGTGAAAGAGACCAGAACCTCTATGGGGAGTGTCTGATGCGAGACTGCACGAACGTCTGGTTAAGAAATCCGGTCCTGACCTTAAACGCAAGCATGCTCGTTCCGGCAATGGAAGGAAACGGTAAGACCGGTTTTAAAACATCCATTACTTCAACAGGCACACTGCAGTCCGATAACCATGGGGAATTAAAGAGATTTTCCCTTTATACGGAAGTGCCGGATGGAATGACAGTAGACCTGGACGAGGAAGGGGTTGAAGTAACCGGAAGCGCTACGGACTTAAATGGTAACGAGGTTACAAACTTCGGGGATTACATGACGGCAACGACAAGGGAAGTGAATGATAAGACAGTAGTCGTATGTGATTTCGATTTTTCAGATTCGCCGCTGGATATTTCAAAGCTCACCACGGCAGAAATGACCTTTAATGTCTACCTGGCTTACGCAGACTATACCGTTTATGGCACCCATTACAGCACAGCCGCTTACCTGATGCCGCATGATGAGGGTCTGGATAAGGTTGGCGGATATTCCATCCGGGCAGATGAATATGATCTGGATGAAGATGGCCGCACCGATAATAAAATGGCTTACGCATGTGGAAGCATCAACGTACAGGATAATGCAACGGAATGGCGTGAATTTGTTTCCAAGTATGTGAAGAGTTATTACTCAAACGGTTATGTGGATGACACGGTTGCAAGACTGTATGACAGCAAAGATACCAAAGAGAATAAAGAAAAATCCGATTATTCCTATCGTCTGGATTTTGGTCTTGGTTCCTCAAACGCGAAAAATATCATTTTCTTTGATAATATCGAGCAGGGCGCGAAGATTGAAGAAACGGACGGAGATGGAAACAGTAACTATAAAAACATCAGCAGTGCATGGCAGGGTACCTTCGTATCCATTGATACTTCCGCAGTGAAAAAACTGGGCCTGGTACCGACCGTATACTATTCCGAGGATGCAAGTCAGGAATTTGATTTAACTGCGTCCGGATGGACAACAACGCAGCCGGGACAGGTAAAGAGCATTGCTATTGCGCTGGACACATCACAGATGACTGATGGTGTCATGAAAACGCAGCAGATGGCATACGTGACTGTTAACATGCAGGCACCGGCGGACCGATCCACGATCGATAAGAAAGCGGTCAACCAGTACACAGTTCAGTATGATGCATACGGACTGACAAGCGGGTTTGAAAAAACATACACCCTGCCGTCAGCGGAAACCTATGTAAAATGCCTGGATAATGTCGGAAAACTGATCCTTCAGAGTGTGGATGCGGACAACATTCAGAAAACAGACGAAGACGGTACTGTACATTACACCTCCCTGACCGGAGGAAAAGTCCAGATTTACAATCCGGATGGAACCGCTCTGTTTGAGAATGGTGGCAAAGAATTAAATGTCCTTGGCCGCGTTATTTTAAACAACATCCGCGGCGGAGAGTACTCCTGGGAAATGGTGCAGGCGCCGGCCGGATACCAGAAACTGAGCGGCAAACACACATTCACGATTACGGATATTCCGGAAACGGTTCTGATTGAAAACCACAGAATCCCGGGATGCATGACACTGACACAGCGGGATGCAGATGATGAGACCCATGCCCCGCTCGCAAATGCAAAGTACCAGCTTTTTAAAGCAGACGGAACGCAGATATTCCTGACAGAAGAAAATGGAACATATGCATACAGCGAATCCGGCACAAAGGATAGCTTCATGACCGGAAGCGATGGAACCGTCACGATATCAAATCTGCCATGGGGCAGTTATTACGTGCAGGAAACAGAAGCTGCTGCCGGGTATGAGCTGAATACCAAACATCTTTCCTTTGAAGTTGGTAAAGCCCAGTATCATGCAGATTCCGATACGGTCAGCACCACACTGGAGGCAAAAGACGCGGAACTTCCGGCATCCATTTGCCTGACAAAAACAGATGCGGTAAACGGGGATCTGCTGAAAAATGCTTATTATGATGTATATAAGAAAAAAGCAGATGGAACTTATGAAAAAATCTATGAGTTTTTAAAAACCAATGCAGCCGGTGAATTAACGGTTGAGGATTTGAAATTTGGCCATTACCGGTTTGTGGAATCCATGCCGGCAGTCGGATACAAACTCTCATCCGACCCGGTGGAAACAGACCTGGACGAAACAACCGTTGGCACGATCGTAAAGATCAGCCAGACCGGTTCAAGAAAGACAGGTTCCGTAAAGCTGCAGAAAGATTCCGCAGACGGCATGCCGCTCGCCGGTGCACAGTTTTCACTCTATAAAAAATCAGAAAATTCCAAAACGACTGATACGCTTGTAAAGGAAAATCTGATCACCGGAACCGATGGCTCTACAGATGCGGTTTCTGGACTGACATGGGGAGATTATTATTTTGCGGAGACAAAAGCCCCAACCGGATACCGGAAATCAGAAACACGGTTTGAGTTTGCGGTAACGGCGGAAAACGCGGATGCAGTACAGACGGTACGTATCGTCAATGACCGTATTCTCGGTTCCGTAGTACTGACAAAACTGGATGCGGCAACAAAGAGTAAAAAAATTACGGGGGCAGAGTTCAGCCTTTACAAAAATGACGGAAGCCTCTTAAAGTCAGGACTTATAACAGATGAAAACGGAACGATTTCCGTAGCGGATCTGGAGTGGGGATCCTATTATTTTGAGGAAACCAAAGCCCCGGCAGGATATGGGCTCAGTGCTTCCAAAATCCGTTTCTCCGTCAACGAGGAAAACTGCGCGACCGTGCAGAACCTGACCGATTACAGTCCGGTTGAGCAAGTGCAGATCATGATCAACAAGACGATCAACGAGCAGTACGAGCCATTTGGGAACGCGGTATTTTTATTTGAGATCAAAGGAACAGATATCAATGGCGCGTCCCATACTTGGAATAAAACAATTGCGTTATCAAGCGGTTCCCAATCCGGCAGCACGGTTCTGGCCGGTATCCCTTCCGGCACTTATACGGTAACGGAAAAGAATGTTGAACGCTACAAGCAGGATAGTGTAACGGCAGGTAAGAATGTGACCGTGTCAAACGGAACAGCAACCGCAAATCTCACATCCGAAAAGGAAGCGGAAGTGACGTTCTCCGGAACCATGATGCAGTATGAAAAATTCAGCCACTCGGGAACCACAACAAGCATCATTAATACAGCAGCAAAACTGACCGGGTTCCAGATAACCTATAAAGGACCGGCAAAAATCGAATCCGATACGGAAAGCGAATATACCTTTACCGCAGATGATCTGGAAGCTGTCGCTTATTATGATGACGGCAGCAGCAAAAACGTATCCTTTGCGGACCTTACCATTGATCCGGCTACGGTAACCGGCAGCAATAATGCTTCCGGCGCGGGATATACGGTGAATGTTTCCTATGCGGAAAATGGAATCACGGTAACGGACGCCTTCAGTGTTGAGATTAACCTGCAGATTCCAAAAGCACCGTTTACAGTTACCTATGATGCGAATGGCGGATATTTTGGAGAAGATACATCCAAGACTTTGAACCAGGTCACCTATTTCAATAAAGGAGAAGGCGGAACCGTTGGAACCGGGGACGCGGAGGCAAGCAACTCGGGCAACACCGTATATGATGACATGGGCACGATGATGTATGCAGAACCGGTAAATTCAACCAAAACCGTAACAATACAAGGTGCAGATAAGCTTAAAATTCGTCTGAGCTACAATGCACCAAATTATAATGATTGGGTTTGTGTTTATAAAGGCACCGCAATTGTGCCGAATGAAAATAACTACGACCAGTCAGTTACGGGTAAGCTTGGCAATGGTTATGGATCAGAAGATATTGAGGTGGAAGGTGATACGGTACAGATTTTCTTTCATGCCGAAACGCCTGATTCAGAAGGAGATGCATCGTACTATGCGTTCGTAACAGGTATAGCAACCGGCGGTATTATCATTACAAACGGTAAGGAAGAAGATATCACCCATCCATCAAAAGCATTTGACGGATGGTATACGGATCCGGACTGCACGGACGGACATGAATTCGTTCTTGCAAATCAACCGCCGAAAGATATTACCGTTTATGCAAAATGGACCATGGCAACGGCCACTTTTAGTTCCGATTTGAAATCGCAGATACAGTATAAAAAATCGTCTATCACTGCAATACAAAGATCTCTTGTGGCTCCAACTGATACGGATCACAAAATCACTGCGAATACGAGTGATTCGGAAGTACCGATTTATATATGGTGGAGTGATACCACGTTGAAATGGTGGAGTAAAGCTTCGGAAGTATATGCGCCTGCAGATATAAAAGGAATATTTGCGAATTGCAAGAAGCTTGCAGATATCAGCGGAGTAAAAGCATGGAATACCGAGAAGATCACCGATATGAGTGATGTATTTAACTATTGTTATGCATTAACGGATATTTCTCCAGTTGCAAGTTGGAATATGAGCAATGTCATAAATATTTCCAATATGTTTTATTCATGCACTGCTTTGACGGATATTACAGCGCTGGAAAATTGGAATGTTAAAAACGTTACAAATATGCGCGGCACATTTTCAGCTTGTATTGCCTTGACAAATCTGCATGGGCTTGAAAATTGGGATGTCAGCAATGTTACAAATATCAGTATGTTGTTTAATATCAACAGGGCTTTATCCGACATATCCGCAATCAAAAACTGGAATGTTGAAAACGTTACCATTGCAGATCAGATATTCCTCAACTGTTGTTCATTAGTAAACTTAAACGGACTGGAAAACTGGAAATTAAACAGCGTAACGAATATGGATGGAATGTTCAAACATTGTGTTGCATTAAAAGATATTTCCGCCATTTCAGGCTGGAATGTCAGCAAGGTTACATCGATGAAAAATATGTTTGATATGGACGTATCCAATACCAGTATTTCCGGGACAAGTCAGCTGACAGATCTAACCGCTTTGGCTAACTGGGATACAAGCAATCTGGTTGATGCAACCGGAATGTTCCAAGCAGGAAGTATGACAACATTACGTGGATTGGAAACCTGGAAAACAAATAACCTGACTAATATGAGTTACATGTTCAGTCAAAGTAAATTGACTGATATCTCCGTACTGGCCAACTGGGATGTAAGTCATGTAACAGATATGAGTTATTTATTCGGATTGAATTCATATCAAAAATATGGTGCCAGAATTTCAGATCTTACACCATTGACAAATTGGAATGTAAGCAATGTCACTAATATGAAATGCATTTTTTCAACCTGCAGCAACATTAAAGACATTGGACCGTTATCAAATTGGAATGTAAGCAACGTTACCAATTTCAGCTATATGTTTAGAGGAAATAAATTCTCTCAGATTACAGCAGTAACAAACTGGAACATGAATAAAGCTATGACTCTCGAAGGTATGTTTTACGATTGCCAGTACTTAACGGACATCATTCCTTTGACCAATTGGGATACAAGCCATGTTACCAACATCAATGGTTTTCTTGGGTACTATTCAATCATTAAAAGTATTGAGCCATTAAGAACATGGGATGTAAGCAAAGTAACGGATATGGGTAACCTGTTCTACTGTGCACAGAACATTACCGATTTGTCTGCAATTGCAAATTGGAATACAAGCAGTGTAACAAGCATGGAGAGTACCTTTAATTGCTTTAAAGTTTCAGATTTAACACCATTATCACATTGGGATGTCAGCAATGTAAAAACTATGCGTTCGACATTCCGTGGAATACGTGTCAAGAATTTATCAGGACTGGAAAACTGGAATACAAGTAAGGTCACTACATTAGCAGAGGCGTTCCGTGGCTGCGATCAATTAACGGATTGTTCCGCAATCAATAACTGGGACATTGGCAAAGTCACAAACTTCAGAAATGCCTTTCAGGGAGCACCATCCCATCCGAACTTTACAAAACGCAAAGGTACCTGGAATAGCAGCGGTACCTTCACACCATCATCATAATCAAGAATCGATTGAAAGCGCAGGTCTTCATGGCCTGCGTTTTCTTATGTCCAATCATGAAAAAAATTTTGAACCAATTTTTTCAGTCTAGATTCCATAATTATCGCAGAAAAATGAAAAGGAGATCAAAATCATGATCAAAAAGGAAAAGGTATGGAAAAATGCAATTACCAACCGGAAAACCAAGGAAATGTTATGTGACACGGCTCTTTCCGTGTTGCTGAACATGCATTTCATGACCATTGCGGATATGCCAAGGTTCAAAGTGGAGTTCGCCTATCTGATGACAGACCAGGATGGAACGATTGGAGCGATGTTTAAAGTCAACATCGGACAGCGGCTGGCGCTTCTTCACCCGAAAACATATTATTTCGGCGCAAATGACGGGAATTTGCACCTGCTTGATTCCACGGTCACAGAGGAAGTATTCCAGAAGGTCAAGCAGGACATGAAAGCCATGCATCCAGACATTGATTTTGAGGCATACAAGGATGCCTATTTTATGGAACTGAGAAAGGACTAATGATGGCAGAACCGGTCAACGTCATTTTCCTGGATGTGGACGGCGTCCTTAATTCCCTCCCGTACTGTCAGTCCACGCCGATCGGAAGTTATGCGGATATTAACGACGATAATCTAAAAAATCTGGCAGTCCTGCGTCGGGAAGCGCGATCTCAGATTGTTTTGTCTTCAACCTGGCGGGATCTGAAGGATGCAAAGGACCTGCAATGTAAGAACATGTATCGGTGTCTTCTCGATGCACTTGATCGTCACGGAATGTCAGTATACTCAGCAACACCCTGCATTCGCGGGAACCGTCCGAAAGAAATCCGGGCATGGCTGGAAATGCAGACTAACAGACAGATCTGTTTTGCCAGCCTGGACGATGATTTCTCACAGGAAGCATATAATGAAGCCGGCATTGGCCATTGTCTGGTAAGGACAAAGTACTTCTGTCATACCATGTCGGAAGGTGGACTGCAGGAAGAGCATGTCAGACAGGCGCTCCAGAAATTGGAAAACCAACGCCGCAAATTCCAGGAATGTACTGCGGGCGACGTCTGCACACCCGTTTTTTGGACAGACAAAGCGTTCTCATGAGAAGCATTCAAAATGTTCATTGTGATAAAATTTATATTTAATATGGCGAAACTATTGTTAATTTTCGCCGACCCACCTTGAATGTGGGTCTGTATAGAAACACAGACAAACTCGTAATTTATTTGCAGGAATCCGTCTCCATAATTATCCTGAAAAAAATAAAAGGCGTGGAGAAAAGAGCTCCACTCAGAACAGGAGGA
>QWCY01002713.1_pt1 | contig 22160 bp, 18 predicted proteins | sample 1972631 | NCBI WGS metagenome assembly QWCY01 (sample SAMN09866696, study PRJNA288562) | Human gut metagenome isolate pre1_stool, whole genome shotgun sequencing... | isolation source: gut | host: Homo sapiens | place: USA: California
AGATGAGGCTCTAGCAGCCTAAGAAATAATTCTCTCGGCATATGTTATGCTGGGAGAAAAGTTCAACTTTTTGTGTCCAAAGTATTGACATAGATCCATTTATATCCTCTTCTGGTAGAGAGTTAAACAACACACTTGTGTCAGTATAGTAATCATAACCACAATTAGGTAATCTATATATTCCTAATGCTCTAGCAATGCAATATTCAATAAATGCTTTGCCTATTTTATCTATACTCGCTTGAACATATCCAGTAAATTTCACGCTTTTATATAAACACGACTGATCTCCCCATATTGCTGCACGCAATAACGGATTATCTATTAACGCCACATCTTTTTCAATTCGCATCATTTCTTCCTCATTTTATATCTAGATTTTTTTATATCTTTCGGTACCAACGGAATCTTTACCGTCATGAATAACATTTTTTACTTCACCACTATCAACATTCTGATACAACCAACGCCCAATAAGCGCTGGTGGTGTATCAATCAAATCTCGAATAATAAAGGTTGTCCCTGGTTCTAGTTTCTCAATTCTTTCTATTAGTTGTTTGTATAGTGATGCATACGAGCGATCACCACACGCTCTAGCCTTACATAGCTCTGATATATTAGGATAACCGTCCTTTCTCATATCTTCTTCAAGCTTAATTTTCTGCTCATCAGATATCGTGAACTGTACTCTATAGCTCATATTTCAACCTCCATTTCTATATACAGATGATTGTTCATTCATCTGTATATAAGATACCATGGGATTGAACAATCGTCAAGACTATTCTTCCATTTCAGCAACGATTTTTATATGTTCAAGAGCTATTCTTCTTCTTTTATCCGTTTTCATCCCTTTCATCAATGAAACAACAGCAGATATATACGGATCCTCGTCAGCTGGAGATTCTCCATTCATGATATATTCTGGTGTAGAATGTAATAACTTAGCAAGGTCAACAAGAATATCACCACTTATTCCTCTTCTATTTGATTCATACCCATAGATAACACTTTTCCCCTCCATGTGAAGAGCAAATCCTAATTCCTCTTGGCTCATTCCCATTTCAGTACGTAACTTCTTAATTCTTCCACCAACTGTTGTTACATCAATTGCTCTATTGTTTCTGTTTACCTTCTTCATAATCTGCACCCTTTCCGGTGCCTTCCAAAACAGAAGCGAACCGAAAAAAGAGCGCAAAAATAAAAAGAGCACTGCAAAACAACCACTAAATCTCTTAGTATGTAAAAACATACTTCAAGTTAGCTTCTGTTTTGCAGGCCCTTTTTAATCTGAATAGATGTCTTACGCCCTTGCTGCATCTATCCGTAGTAAATACGACTCTCTTCACAAACTCTTGAATGCCAGACGTCACTCATTTGTAAGTCTTTTAACGCCATACCGACGACCAATCCAGCAATCTCCCTAGCATCCTCATGAATATTAAATTGTAAATCTAATTGCTACTTACCTAATTTGTTAAGCTTCGCAGCGTATCCGGTTAAGCGAGCATGCCGTTTCTTAGCAAGCTCCTCCTCGGATCTATTGTCATCGAATACGGATACCTTGCCTTTCTTCACGCACACAACAAGGCGAGCACCGCATTCCGGGCAGACCATATACGAAGTTGTACTAGCTGACTCCATAAGAAATCCACCACATCTGTGGCAGCAAACCACGCATTCCCCAATTTTTTCCTCCGCTGAACTCATCAACATCACGCCTCCTTTGTCTTTCAAGCTTGATATCTCTCATTCGGAAAAGGGAAAGAAACCGATATGATGAGCATACTGTAATCTCCCGACAATGGCCTTTCCGTAGTGTAGTCAACACTGCCATTATCAATGCACGACTGGTCTGATCTGTAAAAACTGTTTAGCACACATTACGCTAGGTCTTTAATGACCTTAACAGCCACACCCTGAATCTCACAGTCTGAAACAATGATGTCCTTCATAGTCTTGTTCTCAGGATGAAGTCTGATCTTCTGATTCTCTTTGTCTACAAAATAGCGCTTCAGCGTGTTCTCATTTCCTACAAGTGCAACAACAATATCGCCATCCATGGCTTCCGACTGCTTTCTGACAAGTACCAGATCTCCGGGAGAGATTCCAGCATCAATCATGGACTCGCCGTTAGCTCTAAGTAGGAAAAAAGTTCCGTTGCCAAACATAGAAACAGGCAATGACACATAACTTTCAGCGTACTCTTCCTCCAGTGTGGGAACGCCGCAGGAAACAGCACCAAGAAGTGCTACGCTTGTAAACTCTGTCTGAACCTTCTCGGTCTGCTCAGTAGAAATCTGCTGGCCATCATATCTGATCATGCCATTGTCACTCATGGCTAACAGATACTTATATGCAGTTCCTCTAGCAATACCGACCGCATTGGCAATCTCTGTCGTAGACGGTGAGTGGCGATAATTCTTGTAGTATTCCTCTACAAATGCCTTAATAGTACCCATAAGCTCTGTAGATTTATGTCTCATACGCCGCTCCTTTCTAAAGGAAGCAATCTGCTTTCGTTACTTCCTATTTGGATAGTATATCATAACGAACACTTGTTTGCAACACTGATCTACAAAATATCAAAAATATCTGACAGCCGCGAAAATCGTGACTCCCCCTTTTATGATACCTATGGTAACAAAAAGCCTGTCCTTTTATAGTGACAGGCTAGAACGGCTATGCTATACGATTATCCTTAAACATGTATTGTAGCGGGACATTATGATTTTTCGAGTAATTACATATTAGGGCCTTTATATCTTCATCTACATAATCCCAATTAGCATAAACCAATACTGTTGAGAATTTCTCCTGAGCAAGATCTACAGCTTCTTGAATATCCCATATTGAACTAATATTCATATCGTGTACGCATGCAGGCTGCATACGCTTTCCATTCAATTTGCAGAATTTCTCCATTTTTTTGTATTTAAAATGCCTTGTAATTATAGTATCATTTCCCAATAATATTGGAACATACCAATCACCTTTTGCTACTTCCTCAATTGGTTCACAATATTTAAAATCTAAATAATCACTTCCAAAATTATTTGCTATTACATGTTGCTTCGCTTCATTGTAAATCTCCTCAAGAGCGCTAGTCAGTTCTGGAGATGGACTATATATACCATTTATAACTAGCATCAGTTGCCATCTTGATACATTGAATCCATACTCATAACGAAGGACTTTTGACACAAGCTCATAACCTGGAAAAACTATTTTAAATCTGTTTCGTAAGCTCCTATCATTAGCATCGTTCCACCTATAGTCTGATTTAATATTTTTAGAATATACTGGTTCCTTATCATAACGATTTAATACTTCTTCTACATCATCAAGGAATTCACTCGGTGCAATCATTTTTCCATCAAAAACTCTTTTCATATTGAACGGACTAATTTTATATGGACCGAAATAAAAAAGGTAATGTGCCATAAGAATACATCCAGCCCTAACCTTTTCCTCTTTTCATTAAGAGACAATTGACGTTCAACTATCTTTTTCTTTTCATACTCTGGATCAAATGCCACGCTTTCTGGAATCATAACCTTCTCATATTCAACCGATATGGCATCCAACAAGCATTTTAGCTGTGAAATATTACGAGGGCAATGAACCTTCGTTGTCCAATCCAAAACAGATCTACCAGAAGGCATATTCATTTCATCCTTTTGGGGCAAAGAATCAACATAATTTTGTATACCTTCTTTACCTCGTCTTATATCTAGTTCTGCATTCAAAGCGTCAACATCAATGTAATATGTTATGCCATTATCAATGTAAGTCTTTTCCATAAAATTCATGTCTTATTCCTCCTTCAGATAAAACCCTATCACAAAATCAAGCAAAACATGAACGCGAGATGGTTTTCAAGGAGCGCGACTTACTTTTTTAACATTATTCTAACCTTTTTCATATTTTCCGGCTTCTATTGTTCATCCGAAAAATCAATTTGAAACACGCTATCTATAATTTGATCTAGGCCTTCTATATATTTTTGCTCCTTTTTATCAAATACTCTCATGTATGTACGAATCACCAAGTTGCCTTTTTCATCATGCAGAGTATCCATACTATAATGTACTTCTCGTTCCAAGAGTTTATATAATTCGACGGTGAATATTTTTTCTATATCATTTATAGTTTGATCTTCGCCTCTGTTCTGTTGATATTTTTGTCCAACAAGCGCAAAATGTTCTTTAATCCAGTTCTTATAATTACTGTCTTGTTGATCAATCATTCCAATATATTGGTTCCACTCTTCCGTAATTCCTGAGGCAGTGCTCTTTGCTATTCTTTCATAAATATCCTTATTAAGAATATTCATCATATGAAATTGAACCATTTTATTTAGATAACCAATCAAACCACTATCATCTTTTTCGATTGAATTAATATATGCGACCGGAGTAATGCTCTTATTTCCAGCTAATAAATTTAACTCTACTAAAAATATTTCAAATGATATAAGAGCATAATTCTCTGTTTTACAAATTGAAATGGCATCTAAATCAGGAGTTCCTAATAAAAGCCGCAGTTGAGATTCTGGAATATTGTTTAACGAAAAGTCCTTCTTATTATCAACTGTAGGTATTTTTTCAGCATATTCTAGCAGTTCAGTTACATACTTCATCAATTCTTGCTTTGAATCATCTGAATTTACAAAAAACTGCAATTGATCATCAACAACAGCTACCGTTCCTCCGCCATCTCGTTTGTTCTCAGAAATAACTTTATCTTTCTCATCTCTTAGTTCTAATACTGTGGACTTCGGCAGATATACATTATTATCGATTAACATCTCAACCGGTACATCTAGTAAAAAAAGAAGGATAAGTGAAGAAAACGACAGAATGTAACCTTCCTCATTTATGCAAGCTACATCATTGTCATAATCTATCCATTCTCTAATCAACAATGACGGATCTTTCAAGAATTCACACACAAAAACTATATAATTGGGACGTAAGCTTTGTGATAAAGAAAATAAACTTAATGGTACTTTTGATAAGTCTTTGTAATCTTTAATCAAATCTTGAATCTTGTTATTTCCGAAAGAGTTCTCTTTTAAGAAATTAACAAAGTATTCCCTCATCTTTTCTGGTTCAGAATCTTGAGGTACAGATAGAACTTTTACATTGTCATAATCTATCATTTTTCCAAGACAATATTCGGAAAAACGAGCATCCATAGTTTTTATCTGGACTATATTATACTGAATACTTTCATATTCAATAACCGCCCCAACTTTTTTTCCAATCCAACCTCGCTTTATAGCATTATCTGTTGGTACAATGAATAAATCATCTAAATTAAGCTCTGATTCTAAGTACTCTTTTGAAAGAATTCCCAAGGATACTCTTCTATTACCATCAACTTCATCTGCGATAATACATGTATTTTCATCAGATATTTCAACTTCACCATTGCCTTTTATATGATTTGTTGAGAAAAACCAATACGTACCATAAACTTTTGACTTAGCATTTTTATTAAATAATAATGATTTCCAATATGTCTTTTTGGCAGACGCTATATCACCACGCCGTTCATAGGCAACTGCTAAGTAAAGATTAATCTCAGGAGTATTAATCTCTTCTGCTGCTAATAATACCTCCTCAGAAATCTCTCTCTGTAAACCAAGTGAGCAATTTAATATATTGCCCACAACTGCCTTATCCTCCCTACATTCAGGAATAAGCTCATTCAAAATAGAAAGACCTTCAACCGTTCTATCAGTATTTATCAAGGAAAAAGCACGCAGTTTTTTTAATTTATGGTTGACAAATCCCTTAAGTTCCAAGGCCTGAAGAACATTCAGGCACATCTCATACTTTTCCCAATCAAACAAAAGGTGAGCAATTGCTATATCCGTTTGATTAGCAATATAAGACAACTGCCGATTATTCCATTTTTCCACAAGTACTTTCACGTCTTCCTCATCATGAAAAACTTGTATCTTATCAACCAAGAATTCAGCATACCCATTGCACAAAGCTTCATATTGTCTTATTAAAAGCTTTGCTTCATCATATCTATCCTCTTTTAGATAGGTTTCTATGTAAACTATAACTAATTCCGGATTTTGCATAATATCAGAAATTTCACTAATAAGCTGTTTAGCATTATCGGCACTAGTCTTTGCAAAATATGGAATCATAATACGTGGTTTTTTTGTCTTATTCCATATATCAATGACTTCTTTGTTGCTAATGTCTTCTCCATTTTCAAAACGGGCCAGAAAAATACTTTCAGCTAATTCTTCCTTAATTACTTCCGGAATATTTGAAACAATATCATTAACTCTATTGTTGTTACTAACAGATGCTGCTTGTAATAATATACGCCAATAAATCACTTGCAATTCCTTACATGTTTTGACATATTTATTTTTCTCGCCCCATAGCTTTTCAAATAAAGCTGACGATAGTTTTCTAGCTTCTGTTTCACTTTCACAAGTTATTATAGAATCTTCATAATGCCTAGTATCACTTAACAACTCTACAATAAAATTGGATTCTCTAACACCAATATTATCAATAACCTTAGCAACGCCTAAAATACCCTTGCCAAATATATAAATAATCTGGAGATTTTTAATCGTCTCATCTTCTTGCTTGAGCCCAGAAAAAGGCGTAATGTTATAGCATTCAACATTATCCTTTACCTCTTTAGACTCACTGAATAGCCATTCATCACCAATACTAATTCTCTCTACTAATTCTTTAAGGTCTCCTGAGACATTGAACGCTTCAATTTCATCTGTTTTTTTGCTCAAATAAGAAAAAATAACATTCTTCCGTACTGCATCCTCTCTTACATTTGGATTTTTTATATCATTTACAGAATGAAAAGTCCTATAGTTTTCACCATTAAGAAGTGCCATATTTAGCACCATATTTACCCAAATATCAAGGCTTTCACTCTTTTCATGAAGAGCAGGTTGTATGCTCTCCAAAATGTAGAATTCGCCGTTCCAAAAACTATCATTAAGAATCTTAAAGATTGCATTCTCCTGGCTAATCTGTAATGATCCCTTGGCGGATATAGCTGCCAATAGTTCATTCTTAGTATCTTCATTTATCGATTCAAAGCTGTTTATAATTTCTTTCGTATTTCTATCATTATTTTGAATAATTTGCTTAGAATCATCAGTCAAACATTTTTCTCTGTACTGCCTATGTTGTAAAAGCAATCCATTTAAGAATCCTCGAATAGCTTTTTTATCTAAAACAGTAATAGGGTATTCTAATTCTTTCTCAATTCTAATCATTTCAGAATTAAGATATTCACTATCAGTTTGATCTACATGCGCTTTCCCAGTATAAATAAAAAGACGTTCTATAGTCTGATCGTTTTTTATGAATTCAGCAAAAACAGGATTAGTTATAACTGTTCCATTATGCTTTATAAAATATGAGTAACAGAACCTTTTTATTTTTCGCCTATGAAATCTTTCTATAACTTTATTTTTAATCTTGTTCTTTCCTGATGATATTTCATCATTAAGAAAAAGACTTATTATATTATATGCAATACCTGCAGCCTTACCCCATTCAATAACCAATTTGCGCTCCTCGATTCACTCTATTATTTTTACTATAGTCCTTGTACATACTATATTTTTTCCAAATACCTTACCTTCTTACCATGTGCCTTTGCATACTCAATTTCAGAGCAAGTACTATCACCAATATATCCATTAACATTGATTACAAATATTTCATCTGCCATATCAATCTTGCGTTTATGCATATCATCCAGCATTTCTTTAGTCTTGGTGAGAGTTCCTTCATCCATATTCTCCCAGACTTCCTGATCACCAGAATGTCCAAAGAGACCTACGCTAATAACAATGTTGCCTTCCAATGTAAGTCTCTTCTGTGCTTCCATAAACTGTTCTTTAAACCTTGTACTTCCGCAAAGAGTAACAACAGGATACTTACCTTCCATAGCTGTATCTAATCCTCATCAAATGTATCTTTTATGATCTTCTCTATTAGTTCCGTATCTATTCCACCGTTTTCGTCATCATATGTGACGATAAGATTCTTGCCTTCCACAATGCCATTCTTCTCATAGAACTTCTTCTTATCTTCCCAACGCTTTCTGTACTGAGTATCTGTCATCATGCCGCAATGCTCCCAGTACCAGACAACTCCGGTATCATAATCCTCGACCTTGAAATCAGGGCGCTTAATCTTATCCTCCAGCTTCAATTCGGGCTCGTACTCATAGTCGATATGGTGATAATACAAAGCATTTGCAATAGCCACCTCTGACTTGCTACGTACAAGCTCTCCACGAGCTGTTCTATGAATCAGCTTATCCTCATAGAATTTTCCGCCGACTTCGACAATCTGAGGTCTCAGATCAGGCCCTTCATCCTTAAATACATCAGCAAATAGATCCGTAAACCTTGTAGCTATATCTGAATTTGCATCTGTCGAGTAATTAAGCAGATGATAAGGCTCTTGATTATACAGGATAATAATCTTGTTAAGCTGCCTTGTAAGGGCTGTATAAAGCATTTCCCTTGAAATAATCTGACAGGGTTCAGCCATTACAAGTATGACAGTCTTAAACTGGCTTCCCTGTGCTTTATGCACTGTGAGAGCATATGCAAGTTCAAGTTGTGCCGATCCACTCTCTTCATCAAAATCCTTCTTGTCAAAGGAATACATATATCCAGGCTGTGATGAAAACTCTACATGCATGTAGTTATTCTTGCGTTTCGCAGAATAGTCACCACATCCTATTCCTATTTCACCATTGGCAATATAATTTCTTGCGTTATCATCCTTCGGCCATGCTTCCTTTTGAGAAGTATTGATTACATTAATTACCTTATCACCGTAAACAATACCCTCTGGGCCCAGGCTATTAGCAATACGCTTACGCGCTCCCCAGTGTTTTGATACCTCAAGATACTTTTCTCTGTATTTGAGATGAATCAAACGGTTCATATTCATAACGCCCTGAGGCATATTTCTAACCGGAGCCAGAATTTGCCACTTGTCAGCCTGCTTTGCCGCGCCAACATTAAAGAATGTGCCATATTCACCGAACTCAGCACCGAGAGCTCTATCAAAGCCTTCCTGATCCTCTACATCTTTCATTCCGATTTCACGAGCCATGATAGATAAGAGTTTTTCTTCCAGTTCCTCTCTGGTGCTCCATTGTTCAAATTCAATATTAGGATTGCCATCACGAAGAATATCCGTAATAACATCGTCATCCGGACGCTCTTCTGTGCTAGTGAACAGCCTTGATAAACGCACATCCATACGGACTTCATCCGCCTTTTGACGACGGTTTACAGTCAGCTCACCATAATGGTCGCAAACCCTCGGGAACCCAGGCTTAAGGTTCATCTTAACCATGTAAACAAGATCTACAAACGGTCTTCCTGCTCCAATCGGAGGAAGCTGGTTTGGATCGCCTACAAAGATTATTCTCTTGGCTCTCTTCAGCGATTGCACCAGAGCTCCAAACATTTCCTCTGTCAGCATAGAGGATTCATCTATGATTACGGTATCCGGCACATCCGCAAATTCTTCATCAGACAGAATGTACCGCATATCGCTAAAATCAAATCTTTTACTACGAACTAAAAACTGGGCTACATTAAGAGCTGTGAAGCCCTTACCTTCTTCACCCATGCTCTCTAATAAACGCACTGTTGCCTTACCGGTAGGTGCAAGAAGTAAAACTCCGCCAGCCTTAATATCAGGATGGCTGCACAATACCGAAAGCACTGTTGTCTTTCCGGTACCGGCATCACCAACAAGTACAGATATTCTTGACTGTGCTAGTTCATTCAAAATAGCTGCCTTTTCTTGACGAGCTCTTTCCTCCTGCTCAGAGATAGGAAGAATTTCTCCTGTCTTCTCATCCACTTCATTAAACTTTGAATCAAGATAAGCTCTCCAATCCGCATTAAGTGGAAGTCTCGGAGCATTAAGCCTTCTGCTTATTCTGCGCTCGATAATATCATCGAACTCCTGTATACGAACAAGCTTGTAATACTCAGTTCCATCTTTCATCTCACGCTTCATAATCTCTGGAAGCATGAACTTTTCAACAGCCTTAATAATATCCGGAGTCACTGCGCATTCCGGATCAAGCGTAAGGCTTCTCATTGCGTCAGAGAGATTCGTACAAGGCATAATGGTACTACCATTCTCTGCTGCATTTTCCATTACAGAAACTGCAATAGCACGTACTCGGCGCTCATCATTATCAGAAGTAAGCTTAGAAGGTGCTTCAAGCGGATATTTCTCAGCTATTGAAGAGATAGGGAATACCGCTCTATCTACCTTCTTTACAGAAACAAACAATGCTTCCTGTTTTAACCTTGTCTGTTCATAAATGACATACGGGTTCTCTATAATCTCCCTGTCCGAGCAACTGATTCGCTTTTTTTGTCTATCACTTTCTATAAAAAGAACTTTTGCCTGATCAATGCTGATAGACATGCGTGATAACAATCTGAATAAGGTCTTTCTTTCCTCAGACATTGCCTTCCAAGTCTGCTTCATGATAGGCGTAATCTTCGCTGCAAGGTTCTCAGAAAGCACCTTTTCTGGAGCTTCAAACACCGTGTCAACAATATCCCAAATATTATCTTCCTTAGATGCCTGCTCCCTGATCTGCTTGGCAATAAGTACACCAAGCGGTACCTCCATCGCACTAAGCATCGGCCCAAGCCCCGGAAAAGCTCCTCGATCTTCCCATACTTCAGCAAGTCTTGCATTAAGCCAATCTAGGACATTGGAATAATCTTCATCAAGGCAATCATTAATCTTTTCAAAAGACTTTATGCACGAAAGAATCACGTCAATCATTGCATCATAACTAACGTGTTCAGTTGCATAAGAAAACTCTACGAATGCATCATCAGGCGCAAACACAGTTATCTCATTTATATCAAACTCGGGATGTTCCTCGGCATATGCCATCATCTCCTGATAAGGAATAACAAATCCGTCCTCATGATCAGGTCTAATCGAATGACATACATGTGTTTCCCATGTAAGTGAACGAAGTGGCTTTTCATCTGTATGCTTATGCTCTTCAGCCTCAACAATACGCTTAACATGACCCATTCCGATAATTACCCGGCGATGATCCTCTACGAAAGGAACCTGCTTAGAATACGCAACTACAAGAGACTGATCCGGAATCACATCTCCATAAAAATAATCAAATATAGCCTTGTGATTATCTCTTTCCTGAATCCAGTTTGTTTCAAAATTCAACAGAGGCTCTATGCTCTGATCAATCTTTATGCCATAGTTCTCCTGCATGGACTGGATACTGCTTTTCATTAGCCATGCAAAAGGTCTTGACGGGAAAGAGTACGCCGGGTACACAATCTCAGTATCCTGAAAATGACCATGTGTAGCCGGATTGGATTTCTTATACGGATGCACAGTTGTTTTTACAAGGTCTTTGTCAGACATAAAGGCAGAACCCTCCCCTATACAGGGAAGTTTCTCTTCCAAATGCTCCATGCACTGACCACATATATCTATTTCTTCAGCATCATTGCGATTCTCATAGATATTCTTTAGTCTAAGACATGCGTTATTCTCACCGGGAAACTGGCACACTGTGCCGTTCCATCCATTGTCATGCCATGGTACTCTGACCGAAATATGCTGTGCCATACCATTCACTCCATTCTATTAAAGTCCTATAATTTCATATTCCTTACCCTGAAACGTCACTACATCCCCAACTTTATGCCCTTCCAGCGCTTTATGCAGCGGAAACCTATTGGGTTGCAATACGTTGTCATAAATCTCATCATTAGCAAATTTTTTCTTATAGCTAATAAACTTTCCTGCTACAGCCACATCCTCTTTTTCTGTAGCATCGTCAAACGTTCCTAAATTATTCGGAATATTAAAAGACTCTGCTGCGATAGAATCATCAGTATCTTGAGCTCTCATAGGATGCATCAGTGGGCCGCCAACCTTGCCCTCATTTTCATCCTCTTCTTCTGCAGGCGCTCCATATTCAGCAAGTAGCCGTAATATTTCCTGTATTTCTGCTATATGAGTCTGCGTAAAGTAGAGCGTTGTATCTTCATTAAACTGAATAGAATAATCATCCGAATATTCTTCAATATCAATCGAAAGCAGTGCAGCTCTGATCTGCTTCTTAAATTCTTCCTTATTTCCATCACGCATAGCATGATACTTTGCGGAACATTCTCTGCAGAGACATAGATTCAACTGTGGCATCTCAATTCCAAAATTTGAAATCTGATCAACCTCAATAAATGCTACAGGCTTCCTACACATCTGACATATCTTTGTATTGCTTGAATTGGTATACATACCAATTGCATAAGAACGGTCTGCTTTAGCATTCTTGCTGACACGAATTTGTCTCCATACCTGCTTATAAGTAATAGGATCAGCACAATAGAACTGCTCCTGTACATGACGGATCAGATAATCGATGTTATTAACTCTATTTACAGGGAACTCTTCATCTCTCCAAGCATTTGGATCAAATACTTCTCCATCGTCATCATCCCAGTCATCATCATTACTCGCTTCAGAAACCTGCAAACCAAGTTCTCTTGCTAACTGAGTAACAAGAAGCTTCTTGTCTTGCCTGTTAAGATTAGCGGCTTTCTGGAACGTCTCTTCGGTCTCGTCAGCTTCTTTCTCGATGAATCCTAAAATGGTAAACGCCTTTTTATCTCTGGTGGTATTTCCATAAAGAGCTGTGCTAAGGTCAAAGCGAGACATTTCTTTCGGCTTATGCACTTCCAGCTCGTTATCATACAGCCATTCATATTGGCGAATCACATTCGTTAGCACACCTGCATTACGAAGTTCACTGGTATACGGATTCATCTTTCTAAACTTCTTCTTACCTTGAAGTTTATTGGCGATACTTAACAGCATTTTCAGAATCTCAGCAGATTTTTTCTTTGCCAAATCATCTTCATAGTATTCTGAAATATATCTAAGATTGTCATCCAGACCATCAATTTTAATCTCAGGGCAATATTCCCCGAGGGCAACCCAGTGATTATCTCCTACACCTTCCTGCGATCTTCTACCCTCATTAATTGGCGTAGATACCATCCCAAGTTTGGAAAGCGTAGATATAGAAATTCCATTTTCCTCATAAAATTTTTTATCTATGGCATACATATCAAAATCGTACCAATTATCAGGGTCTTCCAGATCTTCTTCATCAAGACCACTCATCGGAATCGGAGCATAATAAAGTTCAAGATCAATCCCTTCGTCAGAAACTGGCACATAACAATCACTCGGTCTGCTGAAGGTTGCTTTATCCTCATCCTCAGCAGGCTTTATCTTGATGATATAAGCCTCCTTCAAGAGCTCCTTTATTCCAGATATATCTCCGGTTTCTTTAATCAAGGCAAATATCTGATTCAGGTCTTCAACATATTCTTCCGTAAAATCATCGTGATCTGCAAAGCCAAGGCTATCCTCGATATCAATATATTTCTGAATAACCTTCTCTTTAATGTACTGGAAATTGTTAAACTCCTGGATATGAAATCCGTCCGTCAACACTTTTCCAAACGTATCTGCTATACCTTTGCTTACCAAAGCAGATTGCATCACACTCTTGTATTCACTTGATGCTCCTAGATAAATGGTTGATTTACCATCTACTTCCGCAGGCACAAGATGGTTAAGGCGATTAAGAATGATAGGCGCCTTTCTAAAAGTTTTCCAAGCCTCCTTAAGATCTCTACGTAATCTCTGCTCATAAGGACCGCTTCGCATATACGTAAGTCCAGTATCATATACAGATTCTCTATTATCAGAAAGAAAATCATAGAAATCCTTTAGGTTTTCATATTTTTCACCTGATGTAGGTACGGTTGAATCAGCAAACACAGATAAGTCTGTTGCCAGCTCACGTAATCCATAAACCGGTACTTCTAAATCATTTACTAGCCAGCTATAGTACTCGCTGAATTTTGCTTCACGTTCGTTATTAAAGGCTACGAATACCTTATCTTTAAATACCTGAGAAAATAGAGGCTTATCTGCAAAATCGGCCATTCGAAAAGGAACCGGAAGAATCATTTCTTCTGGCTTTCTATATGTACCATTTTTATCCGGTAAAAGACCATTCTCTACAATTACATCTGTAATCTTCTCTTTTAATCCTGGAATAGTCTCATTATCCTCTTCATCCTCAAATGCGCCCAGAATGCTTCTTCTCAAGAATACCTGAGTAATCAACTTTCGTTCTGCCAAATCCAACATGGATTCCGCTATCAAATCGCCTAATTCATCAAAAAGATCATCGTTGAAAGAAGAAGGTGCCATAAGTTTTTCTCGTGAAACCGCTGTTTCAAATGATCCATGAATCAAAAAAGGTAAATCGGTCTCATCTCTAGTTGGAAAATAAACCCATACCGAAGAACCATCCACCTCATTGATATTATCTGCACGGCTATTGAGCTTATATGCTACGCTTACTTCTGCATTATCCATTTCAGGATGATCGAATACACGCTTAAATTTCAAATAACGTGAGATTTCCTCTTTATCGTCATATTCAGTTCCTTCAATTCGACATGTAATTAACTTCTCGTCTGACTCATCCTGTTTCAGAGTAATATAAGCAAATTTTCCGGTTTCTTTGTTTACCCAGTAAAGATTCTGAATATGCGACAAGAATAAAAGAATCTCACCATCCAATTCATCAAGCTTCTTTAATACATCATCACCAGGAACTGGCACTAATCCGCCGTCCTTACCATACTTCTGAAAAGGAATAACTATCTTGGTTAAATGTTCTTCTTTAGAAAAAGGTACAAAGGATCTTCCTTCTCCTAATTTGCAAACAATGCTCTTCTTTTCAGTCTCATAATCCCAGCCATCTGTAATCTCTACAGGGAGAAGGTAATTTGTAATCTTAAAAGCCTCATCATCAGAATAGATTTCGGGCTGGTAGGTGTATTTGAACACGGACTTAAAGCCCATACCAAATCTTCCGATGGTTTGAGCATCATCCCTATCCTTTGTTCCCATGAGCATTGATGAAACGCCCCTAACATCTGCCTCATCAAAAGGCTTTCCATTGTGATAGAACACAAGCTTATCAGGGTAATACTCAATAACAACTTTGCTCGCCGAAACTCCTGTACTCTTATCAAAAGCATCTTCCGCATTTTGCAAAAGCTCATATACAAAATGGTTACTATCTGAGTAATGTCCTGCCAACAGAGCCTCATACTTTTGAGGATCTCTTGTCAAAGCTTTCCACTCATCCTGATTTTGCTCAAATATAGCCTTGTAATCGATTCTTCCCATGGCTGCCTTCTCTCCTTATGCCTGGGCTTTACTCAACATGTAAAACACCCTTAACCAGTGGCTGAGTATGAATATCAGCCTTCTGGATTGTTTCTTCCAATACTTTCTTTTGCTCTTCATAATGCTTACGGAGGTTCTCCAACTGCGCATTTCTCATGCGAAGGATTCTTTCATCCGTAGCATTTGCAATCTGTCCCTTAATAATGATTTCACGCTTAGTAGTAGTCTGTCTAAGCTGCTCTACTCTAAAATCACAGTCTTCCTTAACCAGCTCTATATAGTCTGCCTTAGCGGCCTGCCAGTTTTCGTAATGGATCTTGTCCATGCTATCCCATCTTGCAGAATGTGAAGCATCATCAAATGTAAAGTCTGATGCATATTGCATAAAGTTAAGGACATTATCTCTAACCGCATCATTATCACTTACTGCAATCAACTTAATATCCGGACGAAGGCCCACATATTTCCATTCATAAATTAAGAACTCGTAATCACCTGCAGGGATTGAATCATCGGATACGCTGATTCCAATCTCACAAGGTAGCATCTCACTCTCATGCTTAGCTGCCTGTAAAACAAGCGGATGCATCTGCGTAAGGAATGTAGTATCTCTATTATCTTTGGCTGTAGTAGCATCATAAGTAATACGAAGTTGTGCCACCGTAGACTTTAGATATGCATTCCAAAGTTTTGTGGCATTATTATTGTTCACTAGCTCCATCTTCTTTAGATCATCAATCAACAACTGCTTCTTATCTGATGCAATTCGCATAGTTCTAAGTTCATTCTGCTTATTGGAACGAATGTATTCTCCATCACCAAGAAAATCTATCAAGAAGGAATCCACAAGATTACTTATGCTGTCCGGCGTTATCCACTGGCTTTCTGCATCTTGCACATCCTTATTCTGGATATAATTTGACAGGTCAAATCCATATAAGGACTTCTCTTCCTGTTCTAAGCGATTCATCTCCTGAACCTTCATAACTTCATTATCAGCCATCTTTTCAATCTTCATTTGACGCTCTTCGTCAGTAAGACCAGGATCAAGCATAATCTTGAAGATTTGTTCACTAATATCGCCAAGGATTTCAGAGCAATCACCTATGCTAGCTTCAAATACGCCAATCTTAGAAAGACATCTATCATGAATAACCGCATCAATAGTACCGTCGGTAATCATGTTATAAATTCGAACTGACTCACTCTTCTGCCCACGACGATCAATACGACCGATTCTCTGCTCGATACGCATAGGATTCCAAGGCAAATCATAGTTGATCATAGTATCGCAGAACTGATAGTCCAAACCTTCGCATCCTACTTCGGAGAACAAAAGGACATCCACTGCCTGCTCATTATCTCGGTCCATGAGAAATCTCTCACGAATCTTGAATCTCTCCTCATCAGGAACAGAACCATCAACCTGGGCAACTCTGTATCCCTTTGCCTGAAGATGCTTCTTTACATAACGAAGTGTATGACGGAAAGAACTAAACAGAATAACTCTGTTGTTTTCCTCCTTCTGCTTCTGATCAATGACCTCATAAAGTTTCTCTAACTTAGGATCTTCTTCCGGAAGTGATTCCGTCAGCTTATCCAATTCATCAGCCAACTCAAATATAGAATTTTCAAGATCTGAGTTCAGATCAATATCTGTCTCATATAACTCACCATCTTCCTGAATCTGAGAAAGCTTCTTATTTACTATATCTTTTACAAAAGGAGCTAAACCATAAATACAGCTAGCAGCCTGTCTCATGATGGTACACATCATAAAACGTACTGATCTGCTTCCATGCATCTGAGTAAGAGCATTGGTTTCAAACTCCATCAAAGCATCGTACAAATCCTGCTGTGCACTTGTAAAAGGCACCTTGATTGTCTGTGTATGTCGGATACAGAAATCCTCAATATCACGCCTTCTTGTTCGTGTAATCAAGCTGTTGAAGGAATGTAAACTTTCAATAAGGCTGATAGCCTCTACCTTCTCCTCTCTTGTAATTACACCCTTATCAACAAGTTCAAATACCTGTGCGAAGTTCGGATTATGCTGGATTACATTACGTCCCCATGTTGTTTCGAGTATATGTAATATTTCTTCCTTTGCTGTCTCCTGCCAACCTTCTTCCTGATGGCGGACAGCACGAAGCAGGCCATTGATATAAGCATTCGGCTCAGCCATGGTCTGGAAAGTATCCTTATCAAGTACAACATCCGGTCTTAACAGGTTTAATAATGTATAAAGGTCATTGTTACTATTCTGTAGCGGTGTAGCAGTTAAGAATACAACTGCATCTGCAGCCCTTGTAAAGAGCTCTACACCTTGATAAGCCCAGGTGTTTGAATTACGTATATTATGAGCCTCATCCACAATAACAAGGTCAAAATGAGGCACAGGATCGAGCTGTAATAAGCCTTTCTGTTTTCTCTTCTTATCACTTGTAGACTCGATTCCTGCAAGCATATCCTCTCCGAAAAGAGAATATGGAATAATCGTTTTCTTGTGTCGCTCCGGCCATTCACCATCGCGATCAGTTTCGGAAATACATTCTAAGAGTTCTTTACCATCAAGCTGCGTAAAATTCTCATCAAAGCGCTTCATTTCCAGTTCCCACTTACGCTCTGCAACCAGTGGTCTCGGGCAGATAATAAGCACAGAATTAATGCTGGAACGTGCTTCCATTTCCTTAAGAATAAGACCCGCCTCAATAGTTTTACCAACACCGACATCATCCGCAACAAGAAGTCTTGGGCTGTCTGCCTTAATCATCTTAAGTGCCGGTCTAAACTGATACGGTACAAAATCAATACGCGCCGAATTAAGCGAATAGAGGTTACTTGAGCTCGGATTATTAATCTGATATGCAGTAAGAGCCGAGCGTACTCTTGATAATGCTAAATGAGCACTTGTAACTTCCGGTGCCTTTAACTGAATCTGCTCACGGTAGAATGTCTGAGGTGCGTTATCCATCCATACAGTATATTTACCATTATCTACCGCAATAACAGCTCCTGCTTTAGATGGATCACTAACAAGCGTAACCATACTACCGGCTACTATATCTCCTGCTGCAGGAGTTGGATTAGCAAGCGGTACAACGACCTGCTGTACCGGTGCTTGAGCTGGCTTATCCTGAATATCCTTGTCTTCCTCAACATCCATGATGAACTGCTCCATATCTCTGGTCTCGCTCATCTTGGCATCAAAGGTCTGCATCAATTCAATAATGATTTCAACATCACTAATAACCTTTTCCTTAGATAATTCCTCTGAAGAAATGTGAGCCCAAGAATTACGTACTCCCATCATATCCCTTATTTTCTGACGCTCTTTGTTGTTCACAAACCAAGAGCTTGTAATAACAAACCAGTTGCGATCAAACACACGAAGCAGAGCTGCAAGGTCAAGCCCTTTCAGCTCTGTAATATTCTTCTGATCTACCTGATCTCTCTGAAGCTGAGAGAGGTTGTTATACACCAAATCTCTCCACCATTCATCAGTCAGTTTCGGCAGACGTGTCCCCAACCATCCGCTCATTTGCTCCGCCAGGCGATGCATGAATGTATTCATTTTCCCAATCATGTAGGAATCATCCATGACAGCTCCTCCTTCTCTTGCGTAACCCAAGTCTTAGTAAGCCATATCTGAGATATCAATCTCAAATTTATATCTATGCAACTCTTTCTTTTCGTCGTCCTGATCTGCGATAACCAAGAAATACTCCTGATCTCGGCTGTAGCGACCACTCTTCAAAGTAAACTTCTCCTGAATTAAACGATCCTTTGCATCAGCAGACTTAATATTTGCAGTAATAGGTACAGGGAAGCTTATCTTTGCTCCATCCGCATCTACAAAGAATGCCTGAAGTCTACGAGGTTTAACAGTATCCGTTACAGTCTCCATCTGCATGAAATCAAGCTTAACTTCAATGTTAGTTACTCGGTGATGGAAACTTGAAAGTTCAACATTTACAAGTCCGGTATCCTGTTTACCCTTAAATGTGATTTTTAGCCATTGTGTTGAACTCCTTTTTCTATAAGTATAGCTTGTTCAACATTTCGTGTCTATAGTTATATTCTAGCACCAATATCATACTTATCCAAATGATGAATCATATTATAATCATGATTCAATGCCTTAATCGCATTTGCATTTTCCTTCAGTTCATCTTCAGAAAAAAGATTCTCAATACTATTGTTGTTTCCAACGGCTTTTTCTGCTTCTTTAGATAAATCATCAAACGAAGGGACAACTAATACTCTTCTCTCTGAAAGCTCCTTTTTCTCATGCACAGAAGGTAATTCATATCCTAAAGAACGCAAAAGCGCTTCAGACTCAGCAATATGCATATCAATTCCAGACTTATCAATCTCAGCATACTGTTTCTGAAGATTTTTTAGTTCTTGGTCTTCATAGACAAACACGTTATCTATTTTCTGCTCTGATTCTTTACTCATTCCGTTTTCCCCAAATCCTTACTCAGATCTTTAATTGCCTGTTTTAACATGATATTAAGACTCTGAAGATAATCAAGACGTTCCTGTGTTGCATCTTTTTCCTCTTCAAGAAGTTTAATTATTGCCTGATGCTTTGCAAGAGCTTCTTTATATATTCTTTCTTTTTCCTGTCTAAGCTACTTATTCTTAAGATGAGAAGCTACACCTACCCCTCCAGCAGCAAGAATTGCAACCGGAGCTGCCAAAACAAATACACCAGCAACCATTCCACCACCAACTATAGAGCCTGCCGCTGCTAGTCCTGATGTAATTCCAGCTGCAGATAAACCAACTGTTCCAAGACCATATAACGCTACAAATGAACCAACTCCACCTATTCCTGCACCGAGAGCACCTGTAAGAACTTCAGGAATAGAACTTTCGCTAATAGTTCTTTTCTTGTCGTTCGATGCTGCAGCTGCCTTATTAATAACATTAATAACTTGCTGAAGTGACTCAACATTTTTAAAGACCATGTCTTTTTTCTTTGTTACGTATTCACCCATATAAATACCTCCTATGCTCCAACAGTGCCTGTAGCCTCTTTTGTAAGTGCATCCATCAAGAGCTCATTGCATTTTTCAAGTCTATCAACTTTCTCAGCTTTAGAACTGAGATCTTTTATTATTGCCTGATCTTTTTTCAGCTGATTCTTGACAAGTTCATCTCTCTTCTCATGTTCATTTTCTGACTTCACATTATGTCCAATCGACACTAAAAGTCCGCCACCAAGTAACCCTTCAATCAGATAATGAGGATTGGACTTAATAAACCTTCCAGCATGTTTTATAGCTGGCTTTGCGACTTTAACTAACTGGCTATAATTAATCATCCTTTTTATCCCCTTTCTTATTCTGTTTCTGTTTATCTGTTTGCTTTGCTTTGTTAAGCATAGCTGCAACCCAGCCACCTACACCAAAAGCAGCCACTAATGCAGGATTTATTGCTATAGCACCAATTCCAAGTGCCCCTAGCGAACCAGCTAGAACACTCATAGTAGCTGCCGTCCCAGCTCCTGCAGCTGTTGCCGTTGAAATAACTTTTGCCGCATCCAAAGCTTTTGCTCGCTGCTCTTCTGTTACTGTTTTATCCTCATTAAAAACCAATCTTAAAACCTTAAGGAGGTTTTCTCTTTCTTCTCCTTCTCGGCTCATAGCTTCGGCCTCCATCACAGATCGAATAGCAATATATTGGATTTTTGACATCACCGGCTTTCCATGCTCAAGGTTCAATATTGTCTGCTTTGTTACGCCCAGTCTATTCCCAAGTTGTTCTGCAGTCCATCCAAATAGTTTTCTTAACATTTCAAGATTATCTTGTAATTCAGCTATTTCTCGTTCTTCACTAGTCATAGATATTTACCTCCGTGAATATAATATACCAAATTAATTACTTCTAGTCAAATATTTGGACTTGTAACGCTAATATTTTTCTAAACACATCATATTTAACCACGCTTTTATAGCAAAAGAACAGATGCCATATAGACATCTGCTCCTTCCTAAACTTTATTCTCTTGTTTTAAAGTAGTCCTTCAACCTTACGCTTTATTACCCAATAAACATCTTCAACTTCTCGATCAGATAGTTTTTCGAGTAACTTAAGGAAAGAACTATACTTAGCAGTTAATCTCTGCTCATCTCCTGCTTCTGTAAATTCAACAAAAAGCAATTCTCTCACATCTACATTATAAATACGAGAAAACTGAGTGTAGCTTCGCAAAATTTTTGTCAAAAATTCTCATTTTATTTGTCACATGTTTTCGGCAAATAATTTACGATTTTATGTAAAATAAATTCTTAACATAAAATGGGGACTTTTGACAAATATTTTGAAAATATCCATTTTGATATTTACCTCATCATATTAAAAGTATACAATATTTTTAGAATTATCAAAGGAGGTTTTTATAATGGGATTTATTTCAAGTGTACAGCAATCTGCAGCAGAAACAACTTACAAAAATGCAAAAAAATATTTAAAACCAAGTGATGGCAAACTTCACGTGATAATGTTTAATTCTTTTAGTAAACTAGCAAATCAGGTCTTTTCATGTGAGGATAAATACACAACACAAATTGACACTATTCTTTCTGCAATGCAAGATGGATATAATTGAAAAAATATGCAAGTGTCTTGGATGTAGGATTGAACAGGTGGTTGATTTTATTGATTGAGAGAGGATGAAACTTCTCTCTTTTTTTGTATATTGCTCGACCTGAGTAGTAATTTAAGTAACAAAATTAATTGTGTGTCTGATACATTTATGGATACAACTGGTGGCACAATTACAGTTAATAAGCCTTCTAATTTCAAATCCTC
>QWCY01005819.1_pt1 | contig 22149 bp, 14 predicted proteins | sample 1972631 | NCBI WGS metagenome assembly QWCY01 (sample SAMN09866696, study PRJNA288562) | Human gut metagenome isolate pre1_stool, whole genome shotgun sequencing... | isolation source: gut | host: Homo sapiens | place: USA: California
ATCACTTCTTTTGCCCAGGTTTCATATTGTCCGGTAGACAGCCATACAGGGTGTGCTGTTTTCAGGAATTGTTCCTGTGCCCCTTTGGCATACGAACCCATGACAGAACCGTCACGGTATATCCTGTTTCCGAATTCTTCTACGGTGGCAGGCAGGTTGCTTACGTCATATCCTTCATTGCGCAAGCGTTTCAGGAAATTATAAAGAGAAGGAATCACCTCCATACCGCTTGCCAGCAAGGCATCTTTACCGGGTGTCTTAAAATAACAGATGGCGACGCGTTTGTCCTTGTTGGATTTATCGCGAAGGGACATATATTTGCTGATATGCTCAACTAAGGCATCCATCCGTTCCGGTTCCGGTGTATGCAGAATATATCCTTCTTCGTTTTCATTCTGCGTGGCGATGCACAGAGGCGCCATGCCGCCATCTATTTCCGGCACAACGACCCGTGCCGTCAGCGTACCGCCACCGACGGGTACGCTCGGGTTCAGCCATTCTTCACGGGGCTGCACCAGTGGGAAAGGCATGAACAGGGGGATGTTCTCCGCATGCAGCCAGTTGATGAGTGAATCGTTACCCAGTCGTCCCATAGGCAGATAGACCAGCCCGTCGGGATGAAGGGTACGTATCAGGTCTTCACGCCCCTTGCCGCTGCCGGTGATGGGGTAGACGTTGAAGCCTGCCTGTGTCAGCCGGGAGATAAGCGTGTCTACATGGGCACGGTTGCCTTCCATCGGGAAGCTGATGCCTGAAATGAAGGCGAGACTTCTCCCTTCCTCGTGATAAAGGCACTTCTCCTTCAAGTACTCAGTCAGTTCTTGCGGCGTCTTGAAATACTGTCCGTATTCCTTATGATAAAACAGATTGTTGGGTAATTCCACGGGCGTCTCGAAAGAGCGGTCGCCCAGGCGTTGAGGAGTGGAGATGTGGCGCAGATAGCGTAAGGCGTTCCGGTAATTCTGCCTGCATGCATTCTGGAAATACTTTTGCAGGATGGCCTGTTGCTCGGGCGTAGTGTTATGGTTGACAATGAAATTGAAGTGCCGCAGTGCGTTGGTGAATACGGGCACGCCTTTGGCGGCCACCCGTTCCAGTTCCGCCACCTGCGTTTCGTCCAGAAATAATCCCCGTCCGTACATCATGATGGCGTCATAACCGGAGAGGTCTTCCACCTCTTCCATCTTGATGCACTTCACTTTTATCCTGCCGCAATCATTGTTCAGCGCAATGTCCGCCGCCTGTGCCGGCAAGGGGTTGACGATGAGGATGCGGGTAGGGGCTAACCAATAGCTGTAGGCTACCAGAAGCAAAATAGCCAGAAGCACGCAGCTTCCGGCTATAATGGAATATAGATTCTTTTTCTTCATAATGCTTATGCATCTTATGTCGGTTTCCTTATTCTACATCTTTTCCGGCAGCATATCCTGCTTTCTTTTCCATAATACCCAGCATGCGATGTTTCAGCATGAAGCGGATATGATCAATGAAGATTTCCTGTATTTCGGGTACTTGACCCAGACCTTCCATGCGTACATTAACTGTATAGCCTTCTTTTTCGAGTGCTTCTTTCCAGTCTTCGGCAATATCATTCTTGGCATGGTCTCCGGCCACAAACATGAAAGGAACGAGAGTTACTTGTTTAGCTTTTCCGGCTTTCAGTTGTGCCAGCATGGTTTCAAAAGTAGGGTATCCCTCAATGGTACCCAAATGGAAATTCGTCATTCCGTTTGCTTTCAGCATATAGTCCATCTGGCTGTAAATAGCTGTGCTGGGCGTATAGGTGCCGTGACCTACAAGTACGAAGTGCTCTTTCGCACCCTTTTTGCCGGATGCCTTTTTAGCTTGTGCTGTAGCGTTGAGACGATTGTTCAGAATTTCAACAACTTTTTCCGCATCTTCTACAGAGTAAAGCAGGGGGGTACCTACACGTATTTCTTTGAACAAAGGTTGCACGCTTTCTATATCCCGGCGAAGCGACTCCATTTCCACACCGTCAATGATATTGGAACTTTGCACAACTACGTGTGTATAGCCTTCACTGCGCAGGCGGAGCATAGCGTCCAATGGTGTCAGTTTCTCGATGCCACGTGCTTTGAGTCGGCGGATAATGATGCGGGAAGTGAATGCTTCATGCACCTCCAGTTCGGGGAAAGCCTCACGAGCTTTTGCATTGATGGCGTCAATGGTAAGCGTACGGGTGTCGTCGTGGGTTGTACCGAAGTGCACCATCAGCAGGGCGGCTTTATCGCCGGGTTTCATACTTGCCAGCATATCGCTGTGCTCATAGTTTCCTCCTCCATGTGCATGGAGGAGGATAGTGAGGCTACAAAAAAAGAATAGGATTAATAATTTTCTCATAAAGCGGAAGTGATGCTCTTAAATATATTATCAATCGTTCTCAACAACACGTATCATGTCGTAGTAGAAGCTGCCGTCTATTTCCGCTCCCTTCTCTACAGTGCCGGTCTTGAGGTCGTAGATGTAGATAACGGCATTGGCATCCTCCTCAGTGTCCACACCGATGTACGCTTTATTGTTGAAGATGACGGAACGCTGTGAGAAACGACCGCCACTGTAAGCCACCTCTTTACCATTGTAACTTAGGCGGGTTTTTGCGCCCGTGCTGAGGTCGAGGATGGCATAGTAGTGTGAGAATGCATCGATTGCCGTAGGTTTCTTGATTCCTGATGCAGCAGCTTTATCACTGATAGGAGCATTGTCATTGCGTGCATAAATCAGCGCTTTGTTATTGCTCAAATACTGAACAGTCATCAGTTTGCCGTCTGCATTGGAATAGCCATTGTAAGAGGCATCAAAGGTTGTTGCACCCGCTTTGATGCGCAGCAGCATGCCTCTCTCTATACCACTTTCTTCTTCGTGGAAACAGGCCAGGTAGAGATTGCCCGCTTCGTCATACATCACGCAATCCTGCATCAGTTCTCCGTAGGCACTTCCCGCCATTTCACCATCGACGGGCGATGTGCTATCCTCTTCCACCTTCATCGTCGAGGGGTTGATGACAGCCACATGGAATCTGGGCTCTTGTTCGCTTGCCACAGTCTGACCGGCTTTTTCTTTCCAGTAATAGAAGTAGTACAGCTTCTTGTCAGACTGGCGATAGGTAAGGATGCCCGAAGAAGTCAGCTTTGTCCAGTCGGTGGGGGCGGGTATCTCCAATTCGCCCTCGGCAAGGATGGTCAAATCCTCTGCGTTCAGTTTCGTATAAAGCACCTTATCCTTGGTGCCGTTGGTGGACATGATGACAAGCGTGTTGTCGTCAATCCAGGCATGTGTGTATGAACGTACCTTATAAGTATTGGTCTTAAAAGGGCGTTCTGCAATCACCTGGATTGCATTATTCTTAATCTGGTATTTCACGAAGCGATCACTGGTCGAAGGAATCTGATAGTAATACTTTCCTTTTGTGATGGACTCCATGGAGTATTCGCCGAGTTCCGAACCTGCTCTTTTAACGGAGATAACACCTTGGTCTGCCGTCAGTGCAGCGGTACTTTTGACAATGGTGGTGTTTTTGCTGCTCATGCCACCATGTTTGTCCACAGTTACAAAAAGGTCGAAGTGATAATCGCCTTCATTGATTCCCGGGTCTGGGGTAGGAGTAGGGTCATCGTCGGAACAAGCTGTAAACGACAGTGCCATCATGACAGCCATAAAGGCAAGGAGTGTAAATTTGAATCTTTTCATTTTGAATAAGTATTAATGATTAGTTAATGAATAATCGGAATTTGGCAAAGAAAGCACGCCCGGGCTTTTGCAACTTGTAGTTGTCGTAGGTCGTCTTGTCGAGGAAGTTGGTGCATTCAAAGGCGATGTTGTAGCGTCCGCGTTTCCATGAGTAGGTGACATCGGCGTTGCAGATTTGTTGGGCGGGAATGCGTGCCTTACTTTCAGTGGCACCATAAGCATCCCACAAAAGATAATACCAATGTACCCACTGGTAGGTGCATCCCAGTCGTAGTTTGCTTTCGGGCAGGGCTATGTTGCGGAATGTATAGAATGCTTCCGCACTGCCAAACAGCCAGGGACGGTTGGGTACATGGTTGTTGTAAGTGGCCGAAGGTTTTCCACCCTCCTTATATTCTTGCTGGTCACGGGCATCCTGATAACTGACGTTGGTGGCAAGTTGCAGTTTACCTTGCCAGTCGTAGCGCACTTCTCCTTCCACGCCTTTTATGTGGACTGCCGGAACATTGGTATATTGCATGCTGCCTTCTTTCTCCGCAACCTTAGCCTGAATGTAATTGTCCACCTTGCGGAAGAATCCGTTTGCTTCATAGTAAAGTGTATGTCCGGCGGCAGGATGCCACGTGCCGAACAGTGCTGCATTGAAGTTGTTACTTTTTTCCGGTTCCAGTGCCACGTTGGCATTGATGGTGACTCCGTTGCCCAACAGTTCGCGTGCAATGGGAAGTCTCACGCTATGTTCGTAGGATACTTTTACGGCGAGAAATTCTGCGATAGTGTACCGAAGCCCGGCACCATAACCCAAATAGTTCTTGGTGGTGCTTCCCCGCACCTCATTAGAGCCCGTCACGCTGCCCTGGTCAGTTTGTCGGATATTCGGGTGGTTGATGTAATCTTTTATAAAAAACACATTTTCCATCTTTCCATTCAGAAGTGACTGATTGTATGAAAAACCCAGGATATGCTTGGTCACAATGTCTTTGGAAGCCTCGAAAGTGTCATCCAAATCATCATAGCGGTCGTTGCCGGTGCGGCTCAGATGGTAGTTCAGATTAAAGTTGTGGTGTTCGTTCAACTGATAGTCCAGATTAGCGCGGGCAATGGTCAACGGACGTTTATAGTGGCGCATGGACGGTCCTTTGCCCGTAATTTCATTGCGCGGGCTCACTATATAGCCGCCATCCCAGTAATATTGCCGGTAGGCAGTATCCACGGTTATTGAATGGTCCCAGGTGTGAGAAAGGGAGGCGTTCAACTGCATATTCTTTAAAACGAAGTCACGTTTCCGGTAACGTGCCGAGATATTCCAGGCATCCGAGTTCTTTTCTGCCATACCATAGACTTTGCCTTGAACGGAGCCGGTTTGCAACTCCTTGTCTGTCTTGGAATAAGAAGCGGAAATAAAAAATGCGTCTGTCCAGGATTTGTTGACAACCCCGGCTTCTACTTGTGCCAGTAAAGAGAAGTAGTCATCGTGGAAACGTTTAGGATTACCATAAATGAAATTGTCGCCACTTTCATCCCGCATTTGCACGTCCTTCATCCTATAGTCATTCTTCGAATAGTTCACTCCGACGGTAGGCTTGATAATCAGTCCTGTTTTGGGCTCCATTATTTGTGCGTTCAGATCTGCCTTGTGTGTATGAAATGAACCGATGCTGTAAGAGACATCCAGATAGTTCTTCTTTTCCTCTTTTGTGATAATATTGATAGCACCACCCAATGCATCCGTTCCCAGGCTTGCAGGAACTACACCTTTATATATCTCAATCCGGTCTATGATATTTACCGGCAGGTTAGCGAGCGAAACGCCACTTCCTTTGGTGTCCAGTGGCATTCCATCCAGGAAGTAGCGGACGGAATTTCCTGACAAACCGTTAATGGATAAATCGAAATCCGAACCGACACCTCCTTCTTCTCTGACCTTGATACCCGTTGTCCGGTTCACCAGGTCATTGAGGTTGTTTAGTGAATTGACGATGGGCTTTATGTCAAGAGCATTGACAGAGAAAGCCCCTTCTTTCACTTTCTGTGTCTGGGTCTTTCCATAAACTTCTACGGAGTTCAGGACAACAGAGCTCTCTTCCAATGTAAAGTTGAGTGTTTTGTTTTGCTGGATGTTAAAGGGTGTCTTTACAGTTTGATAACCTACTAAAGATACGACAAGAGTATGTTTTCCGGGTATGACTTGTAGGGAATACCGGCCGTTGTCATCCGTATAGGTTCCGGATGAGGTGTTTTCTACGGCAATCGTCACCAAAGATAAAGGAGCGCCATGCTGGTCTGTCACCTTTCCCGATAGAGTAATTTTGTTTTGTGCCATTATGCTTATCTGCGAAAGACAAGTCAGCATAAATAATACACATGAAAAAACTTTCATTTCAGTCTTTTTTAAGTATTTATGACTTACTTTCGGGAGGATGTACATGAAGAGAGAGAATTCTTTATGGAGGATAAAGAACTGCCAGACTAAATGTTTTTTCTGCTTTATTTCCCGAAAGCATTAAAACTATATCATTTTTGGCAGGTCTTCTGACTTATCCATCTTTGAATGCCTTCCCATCCGGTTTACGGACAGTGGCTAATTGGGTATATTCAAGATTTGAAACGGATTTTACAGCAGCGGGTCTGTTCAGGATTTACACCTGATTCCCTTTTCACCATCCTCCCCATAGCGACAGGGAGGTATGGAACCAAAAACCGCTGCAAAGATATGAAAAAAGTCTGTCTGAACAAAAAGCATCCTTGAAAATGTTCCCTGTGGCATAGAAAGAGGGGGGAGTAGGGGAGATAAAAGTGCTTAGTATATGAATTCTGTCTTGTCGTTTATATCCGTAATAAATTAAAAAGACTATCTTTGTAGTATAATAAAAACAATGCTTCATGAAAACAGCGGAACGTAAACAACTATTGTTTCAACGCCTATTGGCGGTAAACGATGAGCGCCTATTAGAAGAAATTGAGACTTTATTGGATAGACGTTGTCCGGATGATATTCTTTACTTCTCTCCAGAGTTAAAGGAAAAGGTTGATAATGCATTGGAGCAGATGAAACGGGGAGAAGTGATAACTACTGAAGAAATGAGAAATAAGTTAAGTCAATGGAGCGGAGAGTAGAATGGACAGATGCAGTACTTTTGGACATGAGAGAAACTTTTGAGTTTTATGATTGTCGCAATGGTACATCTAAATATAGTAAATCTCTTTTTCGACAGATAATTGTTTCTATAAATCGAGTTGCTATTAATCCTTTAGTGGGGCATATGACTGAATATCCGCATATTCGTTATGTTGTTGTAGTGCCGAATTATTCAGTTTTTTATCACTTTACAGATGATATAATTACCGTATTGGTATTATGGGATAATCGTCGTAACCCTACCCGATTGACTTATATTTTTCGTGATTCGGACCCAACGTATCTGTGTGAAGATGCCACAATTTATAAATAAAGGATATATCCGTGAAAAAGAACATGATATTTATTCACGGATATATCCCTATATATTGTACAATTTAGGGAAGCAGTAATTAGAACGACCGTCCTTTATATACGCTCGATTCGGATAATGGTATTACTTTGCCATCCAGTGACAATCTGTTTGAGTTGAAATTCGGGTTGATTGTAACGGATGCATTGTTGGTATCGTGGGTTAATCTGATAGAAACTTGTGCGGAAATTCCGACACCCATCACACTGAAACTGCAAGTTACATTTCCCTTTTTATCTGTGGCTGTTTTAACTTCACCCACTCTTCCGTCTACGGTTATACCGCCAATGCCGTTAGGACCTGCATAGGGACCGTTAAAAGCAACCTGAACGGATGCTTTTTCACCGTTTAAAAGAACAAAGTTGGTATTTGATGTAACGAAAGCACTTCGTCCTCTTTTAAACGTAATACGGTCAGCTTCCAGTACGAATTTTCTGTTGTTGATAGCTTGTACAGCATCGGCATATGCCCGTGCTTCTTCTCTTTTTTCTCTGGCTTTTTCTGCGTCACGCTGTGCTTTACGCTCTGCACGGCGGTTTTCACTTTTACTTTCCTGTGCATACATGGCTGTGGATGCACCTATGAAAACTAACATCATTAATGCGATAATCTTTTTCATAATTTCTTCTTTTATTGTTCTATTTTACTCTAATTTATAAGATTAACAATTGGGAAAGGAAAAAGATACAAGCGATATACTTAATAAATTGTAAGCATTGATAATAATTATTCGTTGGCGGAGCTAATTCATATTGGGATAAGAAATACGATACATTCATAACTTTTTTGTTTATAGCCACAAAGGTACTGCAATAAAACCGCATTTGTTCTGCACAATGCTTCATCCGGCTAGTATTGGTGCTATTCGGCTAACATTTGATATAAATGCCGCTTAAATATTGCGTAAACACCGCGTAAATACTGCAATACTACGTAAATGCTGCCTAAAAAGCGCCCTTCGGAAGCGAACTTTTTTTGAACAACTCCGCGTACTGCTTAACGCGTTGATAGCAAGTGATATATCTCTCCGCATGAACAGCGAACCGTACTATCAATGATACACTAATAAATAAATACAAGAAATTAAAAGAAGAATATATAGATATATTCTTCTGTCATTTCGGGCTTTTTTCGGAGTTCCCTTATCTATTTTCTGCCATCACCTCCCGCGCTCCCGTTTGAAGTAAGATAACACACTGTTGTAATTCAGGAAGCGTCGGCCGGGAATGTGGCGCCGGCGTTGCGTACTGACACGCTCCATCACTAGCAGGGCATACTCTATCTGTTTTATATTGTCACGATTATTTTGCATGCTTTGCAGCAAGACATATAATCTTATTTCTTGACGTTCGTAGCGTAGCTTCGTAAGTTCAAGACGTTGTTCCAAATCTCGTTTAGTCATTAATTTCATGTGGTCAATCTTATTTTTATAGATAAATATGTGTAAAAACAGAAGTGAAACAGATGGTCTGTTTACTCCAAACAGACCATCTATTCCACCCAAATACATGGTCTGTTTCACCTGAACAGACCATGCGTTTTTGAATATTCCTTATCGGCCACTCTCCACACCACCGAGAAGACTTTCAGCACCGTGCTTCCATCCTCTTGCAGTATCCTGAATGCCGGTAAGTACGCTCCCGGTTCCAGATCGGGCAAGGTCACAATAACCTTATTGTGCGAGTACTTATAGATATGACAGATTTCCGTTATCCTGTTTCTATCAGCCATAGAGACCAGGCACAGGTGTACCTTATCCAGGGCATAGATATCCAGCCTACTGCCCGAGACTATGATAGGCGCCCATGGGGTGATGGTGCCGTCGTGCCTGCCACTCAAAAGGTCATGTACCCCGGTGATGATGGGGAGCCCCCCGGAAGGGCTTACTAATTTTATACTAGTTATTGTCATTTTATCCTGTTGGATTATTTTCACCACAGAGGACGCAGAGGTTATAATTATGTATGAATGAGAAGCCGGAAAACTCCGTGCCCTCTGTGGTGGAAATTAAGTTAGTTCAGTACCCTGTCAGGGAGCGGGTGCCGGAGCCTCTTTCAGCACCACCTTCACCGTAGTGGCAACCGTGGAAGCCGTTGAGGTGAAAGTGACGGTGGTGCTTGCCGGTAGAGTCTGCGCCGCCCCCAAGGTCAGCGTATAATCTCCTTCGGCAGTGGTCACGTTTTCACTCACCGTCAGCCACGAAGCGCCGGCGGCAACTTCTGCCGTGCTTCCGGTAGTAATGGTTGGCGTTTCCGCACCGTCCGAACGGCTCTCCGAAACCACATGGAGCTTGATAGTCTTTCCGTTGGTATTCTCTATCGTAGCCGTCATCGTCTTGGCATCGAAAGTGCTGGTGCTCCCTTCTTCCTTCACCATCGTCACCTCAGGCCCCTTGGTGGCGAACACCTTGATGTCCTTACGCATCCCGCTTGCCGGATTCGTCAACCGGATGGTGACGGGAAGTAATTTCGAAACGTCCGTCAGCTTTGCATCCACCGTGGTGACAGTGTACTTCGTGCTCTGCGATGTAGCACGCGTGGCAGGGGCGGCAGCCAGTTCGAGCCATTTCTCGGAACCCTCCTGGAACACCAGTTCGTATTTCAGCGTAGCGTTGGAACCCATTACGAACGCGAACGTGCTGGCAGCATCCGGCATCAGCGACACCTGCCCCTTGTCCGTCACGTAAGCTCCCGTGCTACCGGCTTCCAGCACCAGGGACGTGTTGCGGTCGAAGTCATTCTCAGGCGTATAGGGGTCCAGCTCCACGTCTTCTTCCCAGTCCGTTACTTTCAGGTTCACTTCCAGACGTGTAGGGTCCGCCTTAGTAATCTCGATGGTATAGCGGTGGTTGTAGTTCACCTCGATGTAGGTGCCCACGCCGTTCACCATCTGTTTGAAAGGAACCTTGTAGCTCACCGGCTGGGAGTCCGTCAGGTTGATGTCATACATGCCGTTCAGTATCAGGTAGCCCCCGTCGTCCTTCGGACTGGGCCAGGTATAGAAAGCACCTTCGGTCAGGTTGAGTTTCGGGGCATCGGGTGTAGGCTTCTGCTGCCTGTCGGGAAGGACCTTGCGCACGGGATAGGTTATCAGTTCGCCGGCTGCTTCACCTTTCGTCTTCAGGGGGACGATGGGGAAGAAACTGCTGGCGCTGCGCCCGTTGCTCATGGAGATACTCTCGACGGTGAACCGGGATTCTTCGGCAACGTTCACGATGTCGAAGCGTGCCACCATGCGCGAGAGGCGGAAACCTACCTGTGCGCGTGTGGCGGTGCTGAAGTCCGTCAGGTCCAGCGGCGTGGTGTAGGCGCCGGTCATGGGCAGCGGGTTGACGAAGATGTCGTCCTCCGTGGCGCCTGCGGGGTCTATGAGTTGGGTTTGCAGTTTCAGGAAGTCCGTTTCGGTGGGCACGCCGGGAGTCACCGCATTGGCGGGCTGGCCCGGGGCGGTCTGCACCAGGGAGGAGAAGTAGTCGTAAGGTTTCAGGTCGCCGGCAGCGTCCACGCCGTAGAGCTGGGTGCGGTTGGCGATGCAATAGAACTTCACGAACAGGCCTTTGGTCAGCCTGAGCAGGCCGGTGGTGGTGTTAGGCTCAGCGCCGGGGTTGAGGTCGAAGCTGAAGGACTTGATGCCGGCCAGGTGCGTCAGGCTGGCGTCGTCACGGTAGTAGTGCAGTTCCTGGAAGGTGTAAGGACCATCCTCGCTCAGAGAACCGAACACGTAGACGTCGAGGGTCTTGATGTAGTTTTCGTCTTCCGTAGCGATGACCTCTCCCGCACGGGTGGCAGGGGCGGAGGCTTTCAGCCTCAGGTTGTTCTTCAGGGTGAGCAGCACCTCGGTACGGGAATTGTCGCCCTCGGGTTCACCGGGGACTTCGGGGGCCTGGGTGAGCGACTCGCTGGTACAGGAGAAGAACAGGCTGCAGGAGGCGAGCAGAAAGCCGGCGGCGAGCAGCAAGGGTTTATTCTTTATATTCATATCATTCTTTTTTATTAAGTAATAATTCAATATCAGTTTGTGATGTAAATGATAATTTAGCGGCAAAGCCGCTAAATTAAGTTACGAGCTACCAGTAACGAGTTGCTGCGCTGTACTCGTGGGCGAATAATAATTCGCCCGGCTATCACGCCGAAAGGTACTTGTCACTTGTAGCTTGTAGTGATGTCATCCGTCTTGCCGGCATCGCTCAGTTTGAGGGTATAGGCTGACGGGGTTCCAGCGGCAATAGCATCACTTCCCGCATTGCTGTTATCCGGTGCCAGGAACTGGTTTGCGATGGCTGTCGTAAAATCAGCACCCGCTCCGCCCGGTGCGGTTACAGTGAAGGTGAAAGGTGTAGTGGTTATAGCGTCTGTATCTACCGTATAAACAATGCTTTCACCATCTATGGATTTCGTTACCGCCCCCGATGCATCATCCGTTAATTCCACCGTGATAGCCGGGCTTTTCCAAGTGATGGTCAGTGTGGCGGTGCGGTCGGTGGCAGCACTATTCTTGGCGGTCACTACGGTAGTTGCACCGGCAGCCAGTGAAGCGGCAGCGGACACCTTGACGGTATATTCGTCAGTGCTTCCTATCTTCTCGATAGTCAGTCCGCTAACCGTTTCAAACTCGGCGGCTTCGGCACAAGTCATATTCACGGTGATCTGGCTGTTATCAACCTTATACATCGTGATGGTGGAAGCCGCAGAATTAGAGAAGTCGTTATCCAGTCCCTTATTGAATGTACTCCAGCTTGCTACAGTGGTGCCCGCACTCAGACCGGGCTTGCCGGCTTCCTTGTGCAGTATCACAGCCAATCCCGGAGCGGCGATATTCTTATCCGCCTGCGTCAGTCCGTTCACGAAATTCAGTGTTACATCCCCCGTGCCGGTGACGGAGCTTGCTTTGGAGATGGTATATGTGGCAGACTTGTCAGTGTTGTTCCACGCTTTTGTTTCCGTGATTTTCAGCCACGGGCAAGCCAGACTGGCAATCGTTACTCCGGCGGGAGCATTGATCTTGAAGTCACAAGTACCGTCAGCCAGGGCGCCCAGGTCGATTTTAAGGGTCTTACTTCCCTCTTCCCACGTAGCTGCATTCTTATCATCCGTAGATTTCTCAAACGTCATCTTCGGGTCGGCGGCTGTCAGTGTCAGCGTCGTTGTCTTGGCGGCGTCGCCTGCATTCTGGAAGACGATCGTACCGCCGGCGGCGGTGGTAGCGTCACTTACCGATACCTTATAGGTATGAACGAAACCATTCACGGCAATCTCTTCCGCCTTGTAACCGGTGGCCGTGGTACCGACGGTGATACCTTCTACGCAAGTCACGTCAAATAGCACATAGCCGTTGAGCAAAGTATAGATTTCCGCTGTGGGAGCTTTAGGGTCAGTCACATTGGTTGTATTCCCTGTAGAATCGGTACCTGCTGCGGCTGCAAAAGTAGGCACGCTCTTCTGTCCGTAGAAGTTCACCGTTGTCCACAAGGCGGGGTCGTAGGAAGCCGCGTCGTTGATGAAGTGCACGGCTACGGGAGATACACCTACGGCATCACTATAGGAGATGTCGAATTTGGTATACCATACGCCGTCGCGTTCGGTGCAGGTAGGTTCACTGATCACCAGCCAGCTTTGCGGGGTAATGACTTCACCACCGTCTCCTTCCGCACGGGTAAGGGTCTGCACGGCATCCTTTTCAGCGCGTACCTTGCCGGTGGCGCCTATCTCGATGGTGAAGGAACCTGTACCCGCAGCGCCGGTCACTTCGTAATTGTAGGGGGAAGCTTCCGTATTCAGGGCGGTCAGCTCGGTGGGTGCATTGGCACCCGTGAAAGCGTCCGCAGCTACAAAGACAGGGGCGTCATTGCTGGGCTTTATCGTGATGCCACCACCGCTGACCCAGTCCACCACTTCGAAGGTACCCATGATGTTGGAGCTGGTCACGTCGCTGATTCGCAGTTTGTAGCGGTTGTTGGCAAGGAGCTTGATGAATTCGGCTTTCGTGGCTCCGTCGGGGGTGCGTGCTATGTCCACATGATATTCCACGGGTTCCTGCTTGCCGGTGGCGGGGCTCTTGTAGGTGCCCTTTATCACGAGGTAGGATTCATCCGTGTCCAGGTTGGGATAGACGTAGAAAGCACTGGCGGTTTCGCCGGTGTTGGCGCCGGGGATATCCTTGAAGTTCACAGTGGCGTACCGGGTGAGATAGTCCGCGTCCGTTGCCAGGTTCGCCTTTTCTACTTTGGTGACTGTGGCTCCCCAGAGCGGTGCGCTTTGGCGGCCCTGCACCATGTAGATGTCCTGGATGGTGAGGTTCGTCTTGGCCTTGTCGTTCACGATGTCGAAGCGGGACACTACGCGTTTGAGGTTGATGTCCACTTTGGAGACGCCGCTGATCTTGGTGATACCTTCACCCGTCATCAGAAGTGGGGTTTCGATCAGGGTGCCCCCGGCGTTATTCTCCGCAAAAGCGGCTTTGAAATCGGTTTCAGTGGTGCCGGGCGTGGTGACGGTGCCGGCGGCATCGGTGACTACTTTCGTCAGAGGATTCAGAACTTCCGCGCCTGTTTCATCATAGAACTTCGGGGTGGTGCCGTTGTTGGCCACGCAGAGCAGCTTTATCCAGGGCAGGCCTTTGAGTTCGTTCGGATAGAGGATGCCTTTCTTGGAGGTACCGGCATCCTGGATCTTGAAATTGGTGGCTGTGGGGGTCGTGGGGTTATAGTCCGCACCCTCGGTCCAGGTTTCAAGGTAATAGAAGGGGCCCGTCTGGGCTGCGGCGGCAAAGAGATAGATGTGCAACTGATCTATCTTGTTCTCACTCTCGGAGGCGATGGCACGGGTGTATTCCTGGCTCTCTCCGGTTCCGCTAAAGGCGATCTGGATCTCGGCACGACCATCCGTGGGACGATCACCGGGTTCACCCAATTCGCTGTTGGAACAACTGGCTGCAAGGCCCGAAAAGGCGAGCAGCGTAAGTAAACTTTTTACGTTCATTGTTTTTGATGTTTTAATTGAACAATATGTGGAATTTATAAATTCGGAATTTGTAACTCCAGTATCGGTACTCGTGCATTGTCCCAGCGGATTACAAATCAGCTGGGACGGACGGATACTATCGAGTAACACAACGTATTCTCAGTTTGTAAATATTAGAATCGGAATTATAGATCTTTCCATTACTTGTATGTATAATATACGCTGGTCCACTACCACCATCAGACCCCGTAGTAGTCCAATACTCAGAACCAGTGAAAATATTTTTAAGAAAATTCACTGCCGTATTATCAGCAGTCGCACTCGAACCAAGAGCTACATTGTATATAGTACAGGCGTCACTAGATGAAGGTACACGCCAGCTAGCTCCTGATTTATTCGAACAATAAGTAGATGTTAAACTACTATTCCAAGAAGTACTTGAACTAGCATCTTCAGGAGCAATATAGTATCCGTTATAATACCATACTGCCTTTCCTTCATAAAGAACAGATGTATTGATTGTAACAGAAAAATCAGCAGTCTTTGTTTCATCCATTTTATTGCAAAATACAATTTTGGTGCTTCCCGGCCTCACTGAGGTTAATGTATAGTCATTACCCGAAATAGTATAGCTCACATAATAGCTCGAAGGGGCAGTTTTAACTTTATATCCATAGCCATCAAGTGCAGTTACCTTAACAGTAGTGGAACCACCGTTATTCTTAACAGTATTTATGGTTGCAGAAGTTTGATTCAGCGTCGGTGCAGCAAATTCTTTTATAACCACACTGTATTTTTGCGTTTTACCCGGGTCTACACGACTGGCAAGCGTTAACTTCACATTGTCGTTCACAGCCAGAGCAGTGAGCTTATAGGTGATATCATTACCACTTGAAGACACAGTCTCCACTTTTAATGCGCTTGTATTACTGCTCGTCAGTGTGCTGCCGCCCCAGTAAGTCGCATTCAGCTTTATATAAGAATCTTTGGAGCCACCCAGTTTATATAATGTTATATCTGTACCACTTAGTTGGTCTGCCGCTGGTGAGGAACTATCCACTTTAGTCAATGAATAATTTCCCACATTCGGACTAATCACAAACTTCCTGTCTGCTCCGCCAATCTTATTTTTCAAAGTCACAGACACATCTTTAGCATTTGGGAGATTATCGTTCACTAATTTGAACATAACACTCTGCTGGTTCGAACCGGCGGAAGTACCAGTGGTCTTTATTTCCGATATCAACCATGCAGGATTGCTACCGAAATCAAACTCTACTGTTACCCCATCCATCGAAGTGACAGGCACAGTACAAGTGTTGCCACTTGCTACACTCATAGTGATTTTACCCAAGTGATCCTCTGCAGGTTCAGTATAGCTATTATTACTTCCCCCAAGTGCTATGAATAAAGGTATCACGGGAGCATCTTTCAGGACTATGGCAACCGGTATCCGCAACTTATCCTTGTCTTTAGAATTAGCAAATATCACAGTGTTATCTGTCGCTTCTGCCGTACGTGTGTTACCGGTAGTACCTGGCAGAACAATGTCACGATTGTTTAAAGTTAAAATATAGGTGTTTTTCGCTCCGTTTCTCACTACGTCCGATACATCAATCCAATTCGGTTTACCAACAACTTCCATGTCATCCGGACACAGGAATGATACTTGCGCCTTACTGTCCGTTATACGGTAGAGTGTGACAGTCGCAGTTGTTACATCAAATGAGTTGGGATTATCACTCGTGCCATTCGGGGCTTTTTCAGGTTGTGCGGTTGCCAAGAGCTGAGGAACAGCAACGGCATCTACATAAAGTATATTTTCCATGCCGGAAAGAACATCATACACACGTACGGTGGCACGGGGGAAAAGACCCGTATAATCTTCTTTTATAGAGAATGTATAATCACTGCCGGAAGAAATGCGGGTAGTTGTCTTTGGATTACAAACCAGCCAGTTATTTTTCTGGGCAGAGGGACCACCGGCATAAACAATCTTTATACCCGGAGAAGAAGAACCCACCGTCATATCGAAAGAACTTCCCGTATCGAGTGACATGCTCACAGTATATACATTACGGTCCGGGTCTAAAATAGCCGTTGATCGGTCCTGAAAAGCGGTAGGAATAGAAACTGTAATCTCTCCCGGCTTGTTGTCCGGTTCATAATCGTCAATGTTGCCATCGTCTGCCCAGTCCGCCACGTTCAGGGTAAATTCAAGTCTCAGTTCATCGGCTTTGGTAATGCCGATAGTGTAGCGGTGGTTGTTGTTAATATCCAGATAAGTTTCTTGTCCATCAACACCCTTCTGGCGGAAGGGAATCCGGTAGGACACTTCTTTAGTTTCTGTTTCATTCACTTTGTAATGCCCTTTCAGCATAAGAAAACCTTCGTCTTCCTGCATGCTGGGATAACAGTAGAAAGCGCCCGTCTGCGTGCCGGTGTTGGCATTGTCTCCCATGAAAGGTCTGTCGGCAGTAGTTGTCAGGTCACCATCTGCGGCGGGATGTGCTCCATAGGTTACTATCGGAAAATACCCTGCTCCGCGACGGGCATTACCCATTGAGATGGACTCAATGGTGAAGCGGGATTCATCCGCCTTGTTCACTACATCGAAGCGTGCGGCAAGGCGGGTGAGTTTGAAGTTAACCTGCAAGCGAGTGCCAACAGAAGCATCTGTCAAATCCAGCGGTAGGGTCTGGGCACCGGACATTGTCAGAGGGGTATTCAATATATCGCCATTCAGTAATCGAGTGTGATATTTCAGGAAATCGGCTTCTGTGGGACTACCTTCCCTCTCCATGATACTGCCACCGGTAGTAAAAGTAATAGGTGTGAAATCATCCGCCTCCACTTCGGTGCCATCGGCATTCACCGGCTTCGTGTCATTGGCAATGCAATAGAGTTTCACGAACAGTCCGCGATGCAAACTGAGTAGTCCGGTGGTGACATTGTCCGTCGCTCCGGCATTAAGAATCAGTTCTTTTGCATCCGCAGGGAGATCGTCAGTGTTTTCGCGATAGGCGAAACGCTCCTGAAAGGTGTAGGTGCCGTCTTCGGTAGGGGAACCGAAAACGTAGACATCCAGCGTGGAGATGGCATTCTCTTCGGCGGTGGCAATGTCTCGCGTAGCCGTCTTGTGCAATACTAACTTGTTGTTGATGTTCAACAAGACTTCCTGTCTTAAGGGATCTTTCCCTTCGGGAATCCCATTCTCACCGTCCAGTTGTGTCTCACCGGAACAGGAATGCAATAGCAGGCTGCCCATCAGTAGGAAACCGTGCATGCAGTGAATCATTCTTTTTCTTCGTGTCATAAGCTCACTTAATATTTATTGATAACTATATTGTCGTATATCTTACTTTTTTAACTCGCTATTTTTCAAATCCATCATTCATTCAACTTGTCGTTTACCCGATTCCTCCTCCTTCTTCCCAGTCGGCAGCCGAAGCCTGTGTCACCACCACGCGGTTGTCATCGTACACCGTCACTTCCAAGTCGAAATCCTGCTCCATGTTGGTGTCCATATCCATGGGCAGCTTACGGAAGAACAGGTAGAGGTCGAGGTCCCTTACCAATTGCTCACCATTGCACCACAGGCTCCACAGCTCGTGCGTGTTTGCCGTATAACGGAACGTGACCAGCTCGCCGACCACTTCGTTCTCGTAGTTCAGCGAAGCGCGTGCTTCGTGGTACGTCACCGTGCGATCCGTGCGGGGCAGTGTGCAATTGCCGTCACCCGAAGGAACCGTCACCTCCCGTCCGCCGGAGAAGCCGTAGACCGAAGGGATACCTTTCAGGCGCATCCGGTAAACACCGTCCGCCGGAAGCCGGACCCGTTCCGTGGTCTGCCAGCGCACCGTGACCGAGAGTGAGGCGTAAGCCTGGCAGAGGTAAATCCGTCGGCGTTCCGTCATGCCGTCCTTCAGGGTGAAGGTATCTGTACCGTAGTACAGCCGGGAGGTGTTACCCCGGTAACCCGGTGGAGCCCCTTCGGTGACGGCACTCAGGGTCATCGCGTCAAGAACATCCCCGGCATTGTCATCTACGCCACCCGTTCCATCTGTTTTTCCGCCGCCGCTTTCCACCTTTTCCAGTGGCGGGTCGGCATCACTCAGATTACCCCAAAGCACCACTGTATAAGTACCGTCCGGCAATGTACCTTTCCAGCCGCTTACCTCGTCGCCCGTCAGGACGGAGGTGGAAAACAACTTCCCGTCCGCATCGAAGATGAATTGGGTCAGCCGGGAAACATAGCGGGGAAGCATGTTCTCCACTCCACTGCCCGAGTACCAGTATTCCAGACGCACATCGTAGGGACAGGGTGAAGGTTCGTCACCGAAGCTACAGGAGCCCAAAAGCAACGGCAGCACTCCCCACAAAAGCAGGCAACAACGGATACAGTGGAAAACTCGCTGCATCTACCGCTCTCCTCCATCATCTTGTACAGACCGGCTTTTATCTTCCACGGACAAGCGTTTGTCCTGTATGACCTGTTTTTCATCTTGCAGCCTCCGGCCGTCCGTTACCGCAATGCGCTGTAACCGTTGCAGGTTACGCCTCGCTTTCTGCGGTTCAACGCCTACCGCCTTACGGAACCATTCTTCCGCTTCACCGGGCTTGCCCTCCATCAGTGCCAGCACACCCAGATTATTCCAGGAGCGGGGATCGGATTCAACCCGTTGCAGGTAGGCATGGGCGGACTTCACATCACCCGTCAGCATCACCGCCGAAGAGGCGTTTATATTGGCTACCACATCCTCGGGGAAGCGGTAGGCGGCTATCTCGTAGACCTCACGGTATTGCTCCGTACCGGGGCGGTAGTATCGCGCGGCGCCGTACATCTCCGAAAGGCTCAGCCATTCGGGATGCGTGTATATCAGTCGGTATGCCTCGCCCGCACTCACGGCGCGGATGTTCCACCGCACGCTCACCTCAAGGCGACGCAGGCGGGGGAAGAAACGGTGCAGCATGTCCCGGTAAGGCTCTCCGCCACGGAGATCCATCAGTTGCTTTTCGCGGCCGTTGAAGATGCCGACATTCTGAATAATGGAAAGGGCGGCAGCGGCATAAGGGGGCTGCTCGGATTGCAGGAGAACGGAAAGTCCTTCCCAGTCCTCCGCCACACTGGTGGTTTCAAGACGGAAGCGGGGAATGCCGTAAGTGCTGCATATATAGGAGGCGAAGAAGCCGGCGCGGGAGGTGGCGAGACGCTCGTTGTCAATGTAAGTGCCGTCCGGAGAGGCGTAACCGCAGACACGGATATGCTCCATGCTGGAATAGTCACCCGCAGAAAAGGGAAATAATAAACTATCGAGTTTCTGCAATTCGGTGCGATTGTTCCTGTAGTCGGGCAGGATATTGTCGCTACCCAGAGGGTAATCAATATAGAACACGGCCTTTTCGTCCAGCTTCTTGTCATGTTCCACCGTAGGTTCAAGGAAAGAAAGCATGGAGGTATAGAGTTCGACATCACGGACGGAATAGGCAACGGGATATGTGACGGAAGGAACTGCGACAAGAGGTTCGACAAGCTGTACAGGGACGTTTTGCTGAACGGAGACAGGTTGCTGCACAAGGACAGGTTGTTGTAGAGCCGATTGCCGTACGGGCGCAGTTTGTCGCCCAACTATTTGTCCGGTGAATAACCGCATACTGATGGTATCCACGCCCAGCAGTTGAAGGTCGCAGCAGTCCTTCACTTCCTGGCGGAGAAGCAGGGCGGCGTCACCCATCCAGACCGAATAAGGCACGCCTATATGGTAAGAAACGGGACGCGGGGCAGAGTGACGTTTGTAGAGATGGATAAGATAAGGTTCGGCACGGTGCGTCCTGCCGTTTGTATTCAATGCCCACTCCCGACGGTCGAAGCGGTAGCGGCGACGGCCGCTCAACAAGACCGGAGGAAGTTCCAGACGACCGCCACGGGCGTTCGCCAATATGGGGGTGAAGTGCAGGCAGGTGCGGCTGTTCAGACGGATGGAAGAGAAATCCAGCTTCAGGCCAAGATAGAGGCTGTCACCTGCCACTTCCGCGTCCGTAAGGATGAAGCGGGCTTCCTGCCCCCGGGCATGCAGGGCGCTGAAGAGAAGCATAAGTGCGAGGTAAGGATACCTCAGGTGAAAGGCATATATTGTATTCATCATGGATGTGAGTTTGTTTTGTTAACGTAAGAAATAGACAAGTGAAACACCGGCACGGGTAGGTCCGAAGTAGGTACGCTTGAAACGGCCTACCCGTTCTCCGCAATCGCGGCAGAGGTATTTATCGTAGGAGAGCTGTGCATAACCGCCTCCTACGGTCACTTCCATGCCCCAACGCTCGCCCAGAGCCCAGTGATAGCCATAACTGATGCCGCCACCGTAAAGGTTGCCCCGGTAAACATACTCTTTCATGCAGGGGATGAAATCTATCTGTCCGATATTGAAATGGGCATAGTGTCCGTGAAGGCCGACAAAATGGCCCTCGAAACGGCGGCAGAACCAGTAACGGAATTCGGGTTGTGCGAAGGCGAGGTTGAGTTTCATGTCATTGGGGAACTCCCAGGCGTTATAACCGCCGTCCAGCGCAAGAGTGAAATTACGCCCTAAAGAAAATTCAACGCCGGCATTGGGAGTGGTGGTACCCCAGAACAGCAGGTTCGTGCGCAGTGCTGTGCGCTGGGCCTGCAATCCCGTATAGGAGGACGCCAATAACCAAAGAACGAGAAGAATGCGTTTCATAAGCGTAAATAGTAGGATTATCATGAATACGACTCATTGGGAGTCGTTACTTACCAAGTAACGGCAAGCATACCGTCGCTTCACGGGAAAAAAGAGTTTTTCCAGGGAGTTTTTTATGAAGAAAGTACATTTGATGGGGAAATAGACATCAATAAAAGGGTGCTCCATGTTTGAAAAGGCAAATATGGACAGGGAATTTGCGTGTTCCCGACAGAGAGGAACAAAGGCAATATTGCATTTTGTGTGTATTTGATGTATTTTCTGTTGCTTATTAAAGATTTATTTGTGTTTTTTAAAAAAACATCATGTTTTATTTGGATTAATAAAAGAAAAAGATAAACTTTGCAAGCAGAAACTTGCCGTTACTTGGTAAGTAATCCTATCGCAACACTATGTCCTATAAGGTATAAGGAATATCCCGTTTCCCCCTTCGTGTTTCCCAATAGTAGAAATTAGCTTACGGTTTGCCTTATCTACCTTCTCATTCTCGAAAGGTTTCAGGTAGGTTTCCGTCACGCGTACCGAGGAATGTCCCAGTGCCTGGCAAATGATGCCGACGGGCATTCCCAAATGATAAGCCAATGTGGCCCATGTATGGCGTGCCGTATAGGAACTGATTTTGATGCCGGGCAAAAGACGTTTTGCCAGTGCTTCCAGCATTTTATTGAAATTCCGCAAGGCTTTCTGGTAATACCCGTATAAAGCATCTTCCCCTTCCGGGGCATCATTCAATATGGGGAAAAGGTAGAGGGAGGTATCGTCTTTATCCTTAAACTCTTTCAGCAAAGGCAACGCTTCCCGGGGGATACGCAATGAAATTTGTTTTCCCGTCTTGTGGCGGCGATACACAATCCTGCCGTCACGCATATCCCTCTTGCGAAGGTGGGCAAGGTCGATGAACGGCATGCCACGCAGCAGGAACATCAGCAGGAAATAGGCCTGTGCGCGTTGCAGTTCTTTGCAGGGCACGGCAAGACCTGTGTGCATCAGCCTACCCATCTGTTCCTCAGTCAACGCACGTTTGGTCTGCGACTTCACCTTGGTATACACGTCATCGAAGAGTTTAGCGTTGTGCTCCGGCGTGCCGGATGGGGACAGCCGGTTATATACCGCCTGCAAGGTGCGCATATAGGTGGAAATGGTGTTCCAGCTCAGCCGCCTTTGCAGCAACCAGTCCTCATACGCTTTCAGCCGCCCGGGAGTGAACACGTCATTCACGGGCATTGCACCACAGGAAAACTTTGCAAAAGAGTGCAGGGTGCTGGTGTA
>QWCY01002717.1_pt1 | contig 22133 bp, 18 predicted proteins | sample 1972631 | NCBI WGS metagenome assembly QWCY01 (sample SAMN09866696, study PRJNA288562) | Human gut metagenome isolate pre1_stool, whole genome shotgun sequencing... | isolation source: gut | host: Homo sapiens | place: USA: California
AAGCAAGACGCAAACTCAAATGCATGAGCTTGCGTCTTGCTTTTGCCCGTACCAGCTGTACCCCCATGACACATTGTGTACCTATGGGGTGAAACAGTTGAAACTTCTGGGTTTTTCGCGTAGATATCTTTTTTGGTTCTACTAGATGGCATGCTGCACCCTTTTAGATACCATTCACCAACGCCATGAATAATATGATTTTTCCAGCTTCTTTTGGTCTTTGCTTTTATCATGCTCACGTGTCCCGAAAAACTCGTCTTTGCGTTTTATGGTTGGATCATACCAGTCAGCCTTCTGCTTCACCCATTCGATCCATGTAACGTCTTCCTCCGTGAGGTCTCCGCGCTGCTCGACCGCAGAGACATATGCCCTGATCCTGCAAGCGATCTCAAAATCCTCCGCTTCATGCACGAGCGCGTTGGTTCGGTCTACTTCCTGGTTATACCGCTCACGCCGGGCATTTCGCTGACGTTCTTCCTCTTCTCGCTTACGCGCGGCTTCTTCACGGGCTTCTCGTGCGATGCGCAGTGCATTTGCTGCTTCGTAGAGCAAAACAATGATATCGCCCAGTCGGTCTTCAATCACGTAAGATTTACAGTCACGGAAGCCTTTTTCCTTGCCTACTGCGAGAGATAGCTTCCCATTATACACATGCTCATATTTTCGGATATTCGGCTTTGATGTCCATGAATATTTCCGCTTTTCTTCTTCGTATTTGAGAAGCTGTATATTCTCTTCTCGTGTCAGAATATGCTCTACCGTATCTTGCGATTCAGAAACGGATAGAGAAACCGTTTCACCATTGACGATAAACTTCAGATCATCTGTCAGAGAACAGCCAAGGGGTTCGATTGCTTTGATCAAAGCATCAAAAATGCAGCAAACTCTTGGCAGTACCGTCTCAGATACTGTGTCAGCGAGAAATGGAACGGCCTCTTTTTTCTGTTCCCAGTTTGACATTCCGGGCTGACCGGAAAAGCTGTCTGACCCACTGCTGGCTGATACCATCTGCAACCGTATTGTTCACGATGCCTACACCATAGTCATTGGCGGCAAGGAATCCATGCGCAAGCGGAAGGGGCTGCAAGACATCTGACTCCGACCATATTTATGATACCTTGACAGCTTTGTGCTGTCCATATTCAACCTGAACGGTGGGACTGCTAAATCCGGGCGGTCCCATTGCTCAATTCAAGCGGAACCGCTGCTCAATTTCGCCGGTCGAGATGATTTTGCAGCGCGGCGTATGCACATTTGAAGCCACCTGCATGAAATCTTTATAAAAAAGTAGTGTTCAAATTACGCAGATGCGTAAAAAATTCGTTTTGCAATTTGAGCGTTTTTAAACTGATACGCAAAATCGTCAAAAATAAAAAGCCCTGATTTCTCAAGGCTTTCAGAAACGAAGAACTCCGCTTTTCGACAAAATTGTTCGAAAAACGGAGTTCGTTCACTTTAATCAGCCTTTTAAATCATAATTATTATTGGCTTTTTCCTCGCCATAAACCCCCCAGAGTTCAAGAGCAATTCTAAGCTCCTCATTGTCAGCTTTTGCTTCCTGAAGGGTTTTGCCGCTCATAACAGCATCAATCCCCTGACGGAAAGCTCTTGCCCCAGCAGCTGGTCCCATTGGATGTCCATGAATAGCTCCACCTGCAGCAATCATGACATCTTTGCCAAATTTGTTAATGATATCTTCAATATGACCCGGAGTTGTACCCCCGCCAGGCATAGCAAATACTGACTTGATATGCCCAAGCGGCTGCGTCATCTTATAACCTGCGGATACAAAGGAATCCATCGACATAGGGAATTTTCCGTATGGCGAAAGTGTGATGATCATATCCAGACCCGCTAGTCTTGGGAGTACAGCTCCAATAAGGTTAATGCTCATTCCCGACCATGGTGATTCGTAAACTGCTCCTGTATAGTCAGAGTGTGCAAGAATAGGAACGTTGATACTGGGGTCATCTGCAAGCATTCTGGCTGCGTCAAGACCGATGGTATTGTAGTTAACTAATAATGCATTACCACCATTTTCTATTACAGTCATAGCATTATGTTTGAGGTTCTCAGTTCTATCTGTGATATTGAATGCGTACAGTGTTTTTTCACCCTTAACCTTGTCAGCTTCCTGAATTGCCGGCATAACAGCTTTTACGCGGTCTACAAGGGGGCAATGAGGAGGGTTGCTTACAAGCTCGTCATCTTTGATAATATCTACTCCGCCTACTGCTGCTTCATAGGCAAGCTCGGCAGTTTTCTGAGGGGAAAGACCTGTACAAGGTTTAATCATATTATTTAAGAGAGGTCTGTCATAAACACCAAGCAAGTCTCTGATTCCCTGAATGCCAAATTTCGGTCCTTTGTATTCTGCGAGGTAGCTTTTGGGGAATTCAAGGTCAAGAAGCTTAACTTTTCCTGATGATGAAATGTTCCCGATTACTGTGGAGAGAAGCATAGCCATTGATGAACCAAAATTGGTTGCTGGGTAAGCGATTCTGATGATAAAGTTTCTTTCGTTAACACCATCAGGAACGCCGATTTGGTATGCAGGCGCTTCATAAACACCAATTACACGTCCTATTGAACGCTCTCTTACTTCATGCGTTTCTCCGGGTACCTTTAACCACGTTCCGCAGGTCTGCTCTATAGCTAATGCTGCGCCAAATTTTAAAGCGTTGGTGTTAACAGGCGTTCCGCAATAATAAGTTGCGATCACAAAACGATCTGAATCAAGGGCTTCAGGATATTGAACAACAATTGGATCTATATACATTTTATTCCCCTTCATGATAAAGAAATTTTTTTAAATTCTCTTGTAGTTTCTATAACAGCAGATTCAGTAGGGATTCTCTCTCCGCTTGAACCAGATGCATATCCTACCGCTTCTGTATTATGTATTGAATATGCAGCCGTATCAGGATCTGCAAATGGGCCACCATGAGTCAGAACCATTACATCTGGATTTTCTCTCTTTGCTGCATATATCATCTGACGGACGGCATCAGTTGCTTCCTCCAGGGAGATTGTTTTGCTGGCTCCAGACATACCACCGCTGGTCACACCTATCATGGCACCGATTACATCGGCTCCAGCTGCGGCCATTCTGGCGGCCTCTTCATTTGACATAGCCCATGCCACAGAGAAAAAATTGTTCTTATGTGCGGCCTTTATCAGTTCAACCTCTCTTGAAAAACCAACTCCTGCACGTTCCAACTGCTCGGAAAAATATTTTCCGTAAAGACCTGAAAAGGGCTCATTATTGACGCCTGAAAAGCCATATTCTTCTAGCCTTTTGATAATTGAGTCAAAATCTACACTTGGATCATGGGCGCCTATTCCAGCTATGCAAGGTGTTGATTTTACAACGGGCAGGATGCTTTTTGCCATATCGAATGTATGTTTATTGCAATCGCCATATGGAAGCCAGGCCAATATAGATGGCTGCCCGTGCATGCGAAATACGGCTGTTGAATATATACCTATAAGATCAGCCCCGCCCTTTTCTGCACATTTCGCAGTTAAACCTGTTCCTGCTCCAAACATAAGAATCGAATTGCCTTGCTGTATCTGCTTGCTAAGGCGGTCAAGCACCTCCTGCCTTGTGTATTGCATAGAGCCTTTCCTCCTTTACAGGGAATATACTTTTGTTCCGTATTTTTTGCCTTTCTTCCATGTTCCTTGTAGCATGTCATAGAGGATGCCAGACATCAGGTCAGAAAACTCCGGCTCATTCATATGATAATCGGCAATAAGTACTTCCATCTCGTCTTTGTTAAGATCAATTTTTTCTTTGATCCCCTGCACATATCTGCAGCTTCTTAATGACCATTCAGGTTTTTCAGGATCTGAGATCCATGAAGGGCCTTCCGCTGGTCCTGCCCAGCCGAGCGCTTTATCAGGTGTGCGTATATCACAGGCACCCCACCCTTTCATTGGAATGCAAAGTACTGATGGGCCTTTTGCACCATTAAGCTTGCCAGCCATATCTTTTGCGATTTCATAAGCTTCCTCTGGGGTAACGCTTACACAGGTTACACTTGTGTTATGCTTATAAAGCTTGCGGACGTTGTTTCTAACATCTTCAATATAATGTTCAGGAACAGATTCAAGGGTTCCAAAATTTAATAAGTCCAGCCCACCAGGTGCAACAACCTGCGGAATTCCTTTTTTGGAAGCTGCGGTAAGACGGTTAGGTCCTGCTGAGAGCACTCCTCCATATAACTCGTCAGCTATCTCGTGAGTAGTTATATCCAGAATACCCTTTACATACCCGTCCTCAATCATTTCTTCCATAGAAATGCCGCCGGTTCCAATGGCATGATTTATGATTACATCATAGCCTTTATCTTCGAGAAAGGCTGATCCGCGCAGTACGCATGGAGTGGTTACGCCAAACATCATGCAGCCGATAAGGGGCCTATCATCTTTGGTGGATACTTTAGGCGCATTTGCCATCCCTGTTATGCAGTATGCTGCATTTGTAAGAATCTGTTTGGTAAGGCTGTTAAGTCCAGCTTCTGCTATTGGGTACATAAGGCACATATCTTTTGTCCCAATATATGGTCTTACATCTCCTGATGCCATTGTTGTAAGTAACAATTTAGGGACTCCCAAAGGAAGGGATTGCATTACTGCAGATGAAATAGCTGCTCCCATGGAGCCACCGTAACTAATAATTCCATCTATTCCACCATCTAAATATAACTTCGCAACGTACTTTATAGCTGCTTCTGTAACCCAAGCTGCTGCCTGATGGCGATCCTCCTTGAAGAGTTCTTCAGGAGTTCTTCCAGTAATGCTCAGGATTTGACTAAGCCCGATATCTGCCCATCCTGTTTCTTTTCCAACACTAAGCTCCATGATTACCGGCTCGCCTCCAGCAGCCTCTACCTGCTTGGCGATATATTTTATTTCTTCACCCTTTGTATCCAAAATTCCGGCACATATAATCTTTTTCTTCATATATACCTCCATTTCCTATATTAAACTACATCTGCGGGCAAAATGAGTATTTTGCCCGCAGAACAGTTTATGTAATGCAATACTTGTTCTTACCGATTTTCTTTGACTTAAAATCTTTCACGGCATTTTCAAGAGGTTTCTCAACAGGAATTCTTTCAATGCTTGAAGCTCCAAGAAAACCTACAGCCTCTGTATGGTCATAAATATACGCGGTATCTTCTGGACCGGAAATAGGACCACCATGAGCAAAGATCATAATATCAGGATTTCCTTCTTTAGCTGCTGCAGTCATTCTGTTGATAAGATTTGCACATTTCTCAAGAGATACTTCCTCGGAGTATTTGGAACCGATAGCGCCACCTGTTGTAAGACCCATATGACAGATCATTACGTCAAGTCCTGCTTTACCGACCATTGCAGCCTCTTCTTCATTAAATGCATAACCGATTGTGAAAAGCCCAAGCTCTTTTGCTTTGATAAGAGTTTCGATTTCTTTGTCGTAGCCCATCCCTGTGTCTTCGAGCTCTTTACGATATCTCCCATCGATAAGACCAACTGTAGGAAAGTTCATTACAGCAGAAAACCCGATGTTGATCAAATCTTTCAAAAACGCTTCCATTACACGTGTTGGATCGCTTCCGCAGATACCGGCAATCATTGGCGCTTCTTTAATCTGAGGGAACACTCTGTTTGCAAGCTGCAATACTATATCATTAGCATTGCCGTAAGGCATAAGACCTGCAAGGGAACCGTTACCATCCATACGATAGAGGCCAGAGTTGTAAACACCTACTAAATCTGCTCCGCCCCTTTCAGCAAATTTTCCTGAAATACCGGTTCCCGCTCCTGCAATTACTACAGGACTTCCTGATTCAATTGTCTTCTTGAATCTCTCCACAACTTCATCTCTGGTATAATGCTTAGCCATTTTTAACCTCCTACGTTTTTTTATTTGGCCATGTAGATGAGCAAATTAATAGCAGAAACTATTTTATATGGCACATCTTACTTGGTCATTTGTTTCTTTTTTATTTCAATATAAACTAAACTTTGCTATTTGAGTATATAAAAAAATTTTTCAATATAATATGCCAATATTATGAATGCAAATCATGTGCAATTATTAAAGAAATAATTTTCAATATTAAAGCGATTCTTAAAAATGTTATACTTATATATAGTGGTCTTATTCTGTAGTTGGCATGTTATAAAGGAGGATTTTATGTATTACGTAGATTATCACATGCATTCTTCTCATTCTCCTGATTGCAGTGAGTCCCCGGAAAACCAAATTCTAGCAGCAATCAGCAAAGGAATAGATGAGATATGTTTTACAGATCATATAGAACTTGGTTTTTCTGACTGGAACTATCGTGAGATGGACATAGACCGTTACATTCATGATATAAGGGCCTTTCAAGAGAAATACAAACAAATTAAGATAAAAATAGGAGCAGAAATAGGTATTTCCTGTTCGGATCGCGATTTGGACAGAACAATTGAAGCTGTAAATAGCCACTCCTTTGATTTTGTAATTGCATCTGCTCACAGAATTAAAAATATAAATGTGTTTAATCCATCCTTCTATGAAGATGACGGTTTTCAGGATTTTTGCAAAAAATATATAGTGGTATTATTGCAATCTCTAGAAAAAACCAGCGACTTGGTGTATAATAGTATAGGACATATAGACCTGCCCATAAAGCCTGCATGCAGGATAATTCCAGATTTTCCTTACAAAGAGTTTAAGTACGAATATGCTGCCAGTGAGATTGATGAACTCTTAAAATATATTATTTCTCACGGAAAATGCCCAGAAATCAATACAGCATCATGGATGCTTCCAAACGGTGCAGTCCCTGAATGTAAATGGCTGAAACGGTATGCAGAGCTTGGCGGACAGTATGTCACTATTGGATCAGATGCTCATATTAAGCAAACCGTGGGAAACAATTTTGATAAAGCGGTAGACTTGGCACGTTCATCAGGGATAAAATATCTTGCGGTTTATAATAAAATGGAGCCTGAGTTCATTTCATTATAATTCTGATCAATCCAGCTCTTATTTGGTCATATAATAGCAGGGGGTGTCGAAAGTTATGCAGGGCGAAGTTTATAATCAATCAATATGCCTTGTAATAAAAGTAGCAAAAATGTATTATAGTGACCACATGTCTCAGAAAAAGATTTCTGAAATACTTAATATCTCACCACCTACGGTTTCAAGACTTTTAAAGAGAGCTCGGGATGAAAAAATTATACGATTTGATATGCCGGATGAATTCAAAGAGTGTATCTACTTGGAATCATGCCTGAAAGAAAAGTTTGATCTTAATGAAATTATTGTTGTGCCAACATGTACCTTATGTGAAACATCTCCCATGGAGGTTAAAAGAGCTGTCGCTCTTGAGGGGGCCAGATATCTTGAACGCAGCATTGTACAGGGAGATATTCTGGGGATTGCTTGGGGAGGCACTATGTATGAACTTATCCAGTATCTCAATCCTTGCCGGAAGAATAACACTTCTTTTATAACGCTTCATGGCTCTATAACGAGCTGTAACAGTAAATTTGAGGTTAATTCTCTGGTAAATCGTATCGCTATGGCATATGGAGGTTCAAAATATGCGACGGAAGTTCAAGGACTGCTCTCGTCTGAGGAGGATGTTGAAAAACTTAAAAAGACAGAAGAGGTTGCCAGACTTTTTTCAATTTATAACAAGATAAGCATCTCTGTCAGTGGCATAGGTTCTTTTTATCCTGAACAGACTTCCCCTTTATCACAGCTTTCCTATTTGTCCGAAAAAGATCTTAATACGCTGATGGAATATAAACCTTACGCCGATATTATGCTGCGTTTCCTAGATAAGGATGGCAACGAGTGCTGCCAGAAGCTGTCAAAGAGAACGCTCGCAATTGATTTAGATGTATATAGGAAAATTCCTAAAAAAATAATAGTTGCTTCTGGCACTCATAAAGGATATTCTCTCAAGGCGGTGCTCAAGGGAAAACTGGTCAATGTTCTTATAGTGGATTATAATCTGGCATCTAAGCTTATGGCGATAAGTGACTAGTTTTATTTTGGCTCTGTGTCAATAGTTTGGGTAGAGAATAACTGAACCGCTCCCCGTCTGGAGTAGAGTGAAAAAATATAAAGCTTTCCCGGTCAGCAGCCAGCCGCTGCTGACCGCTTTTTATGCGGCGAGGCAAAGCGCACGCTTTTCCAAGGTAAGCGTCAAACCACCCCGCGCATAGACGGGCATGAGACAATAGTAACGGGACGTTGCGAAACGTTCCGTTACTGTCATATTGGAGGTAAGGGGATGACAAGCGCAAAGTTGAAACACCGTGTAAAGCTGCAGGAGTGGGCGGCACGGATACAGGACTGCCGCAGCAGCGACCTGTCAGTGCGGGCGTGGTGCAGACAAGAAAGAATCAACGCAACAACCTATTACCGTTGGGAACGGGAATTGCTGGCTTTGGCTGAAACAGAGCCGTGCTTGAGCGTGTCGGCCGTCAGATTTGCTGAGCTTCCGACACCGAAACAGGTATCACGCAACGTTGCGGAACGTTCCGCAACGTTGCATATTGGAAACGCCAGTCTGGATATTTATCCCGGGTGCGATACGGAACAGCTGAAAATGCTGGTAAAACTTTTGCGCCTATGTTAAATGATTTCACCGGCGCAGATAAAGTCTATATTGCCTGTGGCTACACAGATCTGCGTAAAGGCATAGACGGCCTGGCGCGGCTGGAACAGGAGAAACCTGTTTTAGACGCGCTGTTGTCATGGGCAAATGCGATGCAGGCGAAAACGGCGCCGAAATCCGCTACTTGCGGGAGCAGTGGCCGTGTCTGACAAGGTATCTGGAGGATGGCCGTCTGAAGCTGAGCAACAACCGTGCTGAGCGCAGCATCAAGCCCTTTGTGATGGGCAGGAAGAACTGGCTGTTTGCCAATACGCCGGGCGGCGCACAGACCAGCAGCGTGATCTACAGCCTGATTGAAACGGCGAAGGCGAACGGCTTGGATCCGTACCGCTATCTGCTATGGCTCCTGCAAAATGCGCCGGGGCTGAGCAAAACGGATGGAGCATGGGCTGAAAAGCTGCTTCCCGCAAATGCCCCGGAAGAATGCTATGTGCTGCAAAATAATTGACCGCCATCTCGGTGAGCAACAGTTCTCCTTGAGATGGCGGCCTTTTATACGCGGGGAGGTTTGACGGTTACTTTCCATGGGGATAATGCCTGCGGTTTTAACGTCTGAAACGTCGCACAGCCGGCTAACGCGCTGGCATCTGTGCTTGGAGTGCGTATTCGGCATAACCAACAAAAACGCCGGTCGAAATTCTACACTTTGCCGAGGACAAAAAAGAGCCACTTTTCCGAAAAGTCCTCAGAAAAACGGCTCAAAAAGCCTTGGGTAAAGGTACAGGTCCATCGAATTTGCCAAAGCCCATTTTGGCATCTTTTTGTCACGCCTCTAAAAATGGGTGCAAAAAAGCCCGGAAGTCGTTGAAACTTCTGGGTTTTTCGCGTAGATATCTTTTTTGGTTCTACTAGATGGAGCAGGGTACGGGAATCGAACCCGCCTCTGTGGCTTGGGAAGCGACCGTTCTACCGATGAACTAACCCTGCATATTAAGTTGTTGGAGCAGGGTACGGGAATACTCCGGCGGCTGCGCCGCCTCCGTGTCCCTGCGCATTTTCTTTTGGCTCTGCCAAAAGCTGCGATGCCATGCATCGCGCCATCTTACGATGGCAAAATGCTTGTGATCGAACCCGCCTTCCGCGGCTTGGAGGATACGGCGTTCTGCCGATGAACGAACCCTGTATAGTTTGCTTTGTTATCATACCATCTGCGGCGGAAAATTGCAACCGTTTTTTGTCGCAGGATTTCCGGTTGCCCGCAAGGGCGAGGAAATGGCACATTTCTTATTTTGCTATGCTTTTGCATCGCAAAAAATTGCCGAAAACGCGCGAAGCTGTGATAGAATGGTCTCATAGATTTGAAAAGCAGGTGACAGCGATGAAATATGCACTCACAAACGGCGTGATTCTCGACGGCTCGAAGGACATGCAGCCGCAGCGCGGGAAAACGGTTCTGACAGACGGCGAAATAATTACTGCCATCGTACAGGATGACGCGGACCTGAACGGCTATACGGTGATCGATCTTCAAAACCGGTATCTGATGCCGGGTCTGATTAACATGCACGTGCATCTGGCAGGCAACGGCAAGCCGCAGAAAAAGCAGCGCGACAATGAAGCGCTCGTCAAAAAAATCATGGCAAGCGGGCTGACGCGCGCCGTCGCCTACCGCATGGTGGCTGGCTTTGCAAAGCTGGAGCTGCTCAGCGGCGTGACGACCATCCGCACCGTGGGCGGTCTCGGCAGCTTCGACACGCGGCTGCGCGACGAAATTGCCGCAGGATGCCGGGTCGGTCCCCGGATTCTCGCTGCCAATCAAGGCATTTCCGTCCCCGGCGGGCACATGGCAGGCTCGGTCGCCGTGGCAGCGCACTCGAATGAGGAGGCGCTGCAGGTGCTGGCGCAGGCGGAGTCGGAAGGCGTGGACCTGGTGAAGCTGATGATCACCGGCGGCGTGCTGGACGCAAAGGAAAAGGGCGTGCCAGGTGCGCTGAAAATGCCGCCAGAGATGGTCAAAGCCGTCTGCGATAAGGCGCATGCGGACGGCTACACGGTCGCCGCGCACGTCGAATCACCCGAAGGCGTGAAGGTTGCGCTGCAAAACGGCGTCGACTCCATCGAGCACGGCGCAAAGCCGGATGATGAAATGATCGAGCTGTTCAAACGCCGCGGTGCGTTTCTCTGCACGACGCTCTCGCCCGCGCTTCCCTACGCGCTGTTTGACCGCAGCGTCTCCAATGCCTCCGAGGTCGAGCAGTACAACGGCAACGTCGTCTTTGAAGGCATCATCGAGTGCGCGAAGGCGGCGCTGGCAAACGGCATTCCGGTCGTCCTCGGAAACGACGTCGGCTGCCCGTGGATCACGCAGTACGATTTCTGGCGGGAGCTGTTCTATTTCCATAAATATACCGGCGTTTCCAACGCCTTCGCGCTCTACACCGCGACAAAGAACGCCGCGCAGCTTGCCGGGCTCGGCGATGTGACGGGCGCGGTTGCGCCGGGACTCTGCGCCGACCTGATCGTCACAAAGGACAATCCCCTGGACGATCTGCGCGCGCTGCGCCATGTCGAGCTGGTGATGGCAAACGGTCGGTTGTTTGACCAGCCGAAATTCAAAACCAACCCCATCGTCGCTCAGCAGCTCGATCGCTATCTCACCGAATAAAGCACTTGCACAAAAAGGACCACCCCGTGACAGGGATGGTCCTTTGGTTTATTTGCCGGTTGCCTGATCGACCAGGGTTACAGTGACTTCATAGTATGCGCCGCTGCGGTAGATGGTAAGCGTCACCTCGTCGCCCGCTGCATACTGGTTTTTGATGGTGTTCAGGTCGTCAATCGAGGAGATGACCTCGCCGTTGATTGCCGTTACGATATCGCCCTCGCGGATGCCCTTCGCCTTGGCGTCGCTTCCGTCGTTCACGGATGTGACATACACGCCGTCCGGCAGACGGTAATAGGCGCGGTAATAGGTCGGAAGAGAGTCTCCCGAAATGCCGATGGCAGGTCTGCCGGCGACATAGCCGTTTTCAATCAGCTCGTCAATGATCGGCTTTGCAACGGAAATCGGAATGGCGAAGCCGAGCCCCTCGACCGTTGCCGACGCGGTGTAGTATGAGCTCATTTTCACCGTGTTGATGCCGATGACCTGCCCGTAGCAGTTGATGAGCGGTCCGCCGGAGTTGCCGTTGTTGAGTGCGGCGTTCGTCTGAATGAGCGTCATGGTCCGGTCGCCCACGGTGAGGTCGCGGTTGATGGCGGAGATGATGCCGTTTGTCATGGTGCCGCGCAGCTGCACGCCCAAGGGGTCGCCGATGGCGACGACGCTGTCTCCCACGCGCAGCTTCGAAGAATCTCCGAATTCTGCCGCCTGGAGCCCCCGCGCGTCGATCTTGAGGACGGCAAGGTCGCTCATTTCGTCGCTGCCGACGAGCGCCGCTTCAAACTCGCGGTTGTCGTTCGTGAGGACGGAGATGACCAGCGCGCCGCTGATGACGTGGTGGTTTGTGATGACATAACCGTCGGGGGACATGATAATGCCCGTGCCGCTGGACGTTCCGCTCGAGGTCATGGAGGAAATCGAGACGACGCTGTCAATGACGCGGCTGTAGATATCCTGCAAACACAGCGCGCCCTCTTCGTCGGAGAAGGTCGTGTCGGAGCTTTGCGGAGCGGAGACGATGTTGAGCTTCGCGCCGGAGCCGACATACGCGCCGGATTCCGGTTTGCTCGCCGGCGCGCCGGTCTGCGGTGCGTCGGAATTCGACGCCGCAGCTTCCGGCAGCAGCTGCTGCGTATCCTCCGGCGCGCTGAGCGTCTGCTCAGGTGTTCTCGTCCGGTCGGTCATGGAGAGGGTGAAACCGTCTTCGGTCTTTTCCAGCCGCACGCCGACGTTCCGAATCAGGTAAAACGCGCCGAAGCTGATGGCAACCACCAGCAAAACCGCCAGCAAGCCCTTGAACCAGCCGCTTTTCCGGCAAGGGCTGCGGCGTCCCATCGGCGTCGGCTGCTCACGCTGGGTCTGGTAGACGTTCGTCTGATCGCGCCAGCTCTGGTCGTGCGAACCATCGTTCTGATAATATCCGTTATTTTGCTCGTATCCCATACGCGGGCACCTTCTTTGCTGCTTCTATAGTCTCAGTATATCCGGTTTCGCGGGAAGAATGTTGAATAGTTTGTAAATACAAATCTTACACTTTTTGAACATTTTCTGGCGGCAGCTTCACCGCACCACAGGCAGTGTGAAGCAGAACTCCGTCACGCCGTTTTCGCTCGTCGCCCAGATTTCGCCGCCGTGTGCGCCGACAATTGTTTTGGCGATGTAAAGTCCGAGTCCCCAGCCCTCGCGGTCGGCAGAACGTGCCTTGTCCGCCTTGTGGAAGCGGTCGAACAGCAGCGGAAGCTCCTCCGCCGGTATGGTCTGACCGGTATTGCGGACGCGAAGGCGCGCCTTCTGCCCGTCCTGCTCGAGCACCAGAGCGAGGCTGCCGCCCACGGGGCAGAACTTGATGGCGTTATCCAGCAGGTTGTAGATCACCTGCGTGATGGCGTCGCGGTCCGCCTTCGTCCAGACCGGTTTTTCCGGCAGATCGACGCTGACCTGCAGCGCGCGGGCGTTGATCTTCTGCTCAAAGGTGATTAACACGTCGCTCATTGCCTCGCCGAGATCGAAGCGCGACTTGCGCGACTCGTCCAGTCCCTGCGCCTGAATACGGCTCAAATCCAGCATGCTGCGCACCAGGCGCGACAGACGCCGGACCTCGCTGGAAACAATCTGCAGGTAGTGCTTCTCGGTTTCCTTCGGAATCGTGCCGTCGAGGATGCCGTCGACATAGCCGCCGATGGTCGTCATGGGCGTTTTCAGCTCATGCGACACGTTCGCGATGAACTCCTGCCGGCGCTGCTCGGACTGCTCCAGAGAATCCGCCATCGTGTTGAACGCCAGCGCCAGATCGTTGACCTCGCGCGTGTTGCTCTTTGTCTGCTCGGCGCGGAGCTTGGTCTCGCCGTAGCCGAAGCGGCGCGCCACATCTGCCATCTGACCGAGGGGGCGCACCAGAGACCGCGACAAAAATGTCGCTGCCACCAGCGCCAGACCCAGCGCGCCGATTGCCGTGTAGATGAAGAACGTGCTGCTGCGCAGCATATAATCCGTCGTCTGGTTCATCGGCGCGGTCACAACGACGAAGCCCACCAGATTGCCGGTCTGATCGTTCACAACCGCCTGCCCGGCAAGAAAACGCGCGTCGTCATAGATATCGGCAAGACGCACGTTTTTTTCATAGTACACACCCTCGCGCAGCATTTCGCGCCGGTAACTCTCCGGCACCTGCTTTCCCACATGGTCGCAGGTCAGGTTGTCGCATGAGCAGATCACCACGTATCCGTCTTCGTCGCAGATCATCGCGCTGACCTCTCCGACCTCGGAGAACAGCGACAGACCGATCTGGAAATTCCAGTTGCTCTCCAGCTCGCCCGCCGAGTCATATGCCTCGGCAAGATCGGCAAGCGCCGAGGCGTCCGCGCTCAGACTTTTGCGTTTTTCGGATTCCACCCAGCTCATCATCAGAAACCGGAACGCCACGCCGGTAATGAGCAGGCACAGCATGAGTAACGCCGCGATCATGGAAAAGAGCCGGGAGAAGATTGTTTTCATTGCTGCACGACCTCGAACTTATACCCGACGCCCCAGACCGTCTTGAGGCTCCACTGGTCCGACACGCCCTCAAGCTTCTCGCGAAGCCGCTTGATATGCACGTCGACGGTGCGGCTGTCGCCAAAATAGTCAAACCCCCAGACCTCGTCGAGCAGCTGATTTCTCGTATAGACCCGGTTGGGAGAGGATGCCAGATGGTACAAAAGCTCCATCTCCTTGGGCGGCGTCTCGACGCGCTTGCCGTCGACCACCAGCTCGAACGAATCCAGGTCAATGACCAGCTTGTCGAAGACCAGACGGCGCGGCTTTTCCTTGCCGTTTTCTCCTTCTCCGGCGCGGCGCAGGACCGCCTCAATGCGCGCGAGCACCTCCTTCATCTCGAAGGGCTTGGTGATATAGTCGTCCGCGCCCTGCTTGAGCCCCGCGACCTTGTCGATGGTCTCGCCCTTTGCCGTGAGCATGATGACGGGCGTCTTGCCGTCCTGCCGGATGGCGCGCAGCACGCCCCAGCCGTCCAAAACCGGCAGCATCAGGTCCAGCAGCACCAGATCGGGCTTAAGCCTTCTGTAGAGCTCCACGCCCTTTCCGCCGTCGTCGGCGATGTTGACGGTGTAGCCTTCCTTTTCCAGATACAGGCGCAGAAGCTCTGAAATATTCTGATCGTCCTCCACCACAAGAATGGTCTTTGCCATGGTGTCGTCCTCCTTGTTCTCTTTCGTTCTTCGTTTCATGAAAATATGACTTTATTATATCCCATTGCCAGGTGTTTGCGTGAACTTTTTGTAAAAGCTGGCAGGCTTTCGGGATTTCTGCGCCAATTTCGTTTTTTTCGGTTTCCGAACGGCGCATTTTGTGATATGATAGCTTTACGAAATTTACATTACTGTCGATGGGAGATTGCCATGGAATATACAGCCAGAATGAACGAGCATGCGCTTGTCAGCCGCGCGGCTGCGGCAGGAAGCTGCGTTCTGCTCAAAAACGTCGCTAATACGCTGCCGTTTGCCGGAACCCTTGATGCGCCCGTGCGTGTTGCCGTCTTCGGCATCGGTCAGATTTTTACCCCCACCGGGCTTTCCGGCATGGACCCGTGGCGCAGAGTCGGGATTCTGGACGGCTTGAGCGCAGACAGCGCCGTCGCACAGGACACGCTGCTGGCGCACAAATACCGCGCCTGGGCGCTCGAGCATCCGGAGGGCAGCGAGATGCCGCTGGGAAATCTCAGCATGGAGGAGTTTGCTTCCTCCAACGACGCTGCCGTCGTCGTTCTGGCGCGCCCGGCGGCGCACTATGACCCGAAGCTCACCAATTTTGAGCAGGACATGCTCAAAAAGGTCACGGGCGCTTTTTCCCGCGTCGTGCTGGTCCTTGCCGCGCCGGGCTACATGGAGCTGACGCAGGAGGCAAGAAGCTGCGGTGCCATCGTTTTGCTCGGTCTTGCCGGGCAGGAGGCGGGCTATGCGCTGGCGGATGTTCTGACGGGCAGGGTCTGCCCGTCCGGCAAGCTGTCGTTCAGCTGGTCCGAGAAGCTGGAATCGTTCGGGCTTGCCGCGCAGCAGTTGGACAGCTTCCTCGGCTACCGCTATTTTGACACCTTCGGCGGCGAGCTTCTTTTCCCGTTCGGCTATGGCTTGGGCTACGGCAAGGCGGAGTTCAGCTCGGTCAGCGTCGGGCTCGACGGCTGCGACGTAACCGTGAGCGCGACCGTAGAAAATACCGGCGAAACGTACCCCGTGCAGGAGGTCGTGCAGGTCTACTGCTCCCGCCCGGACAGCGGAAAAACAGGTCCTGCCTGGTTCCTCGACACGTTCCAGAAAACGCAGGTCCTTGCCCCGGGCGAACAGCAGACGCTGCATCTGCGCTTCCCGGTGACGGAGCTTGCCATCTTCCGCGAAAAAGCCTCCGCCTACGTTCTGGAGGAGGGCTACTATGATATCCGCGTGGGCAGCAGCTCCCGCGCAACGTGCCTTGCCGGTTCCATCCGGCTGACGCGCTCTGCCGTGGTGCAGGCGGTGACGCCGTGCGCGTTCCCGGACGCCGAGCTTCCGGCAAGAAAAGAGCCGGTCCATCTCTACACCTACCCCGGTGAAGCCGAAGAACTGGAAACCGCGCGCCGCCGCGCCATTCGTCTGTCGGACCGGAATCTGCCCCGCCGCAGCCGCAAAAAGGGTCGCCCGTTCACCGGCTGCCGCGGAGACGACGCGCGCCACACGCTCGATGAGGTCAAATCCGGTGCATGCAGCGCGTTTACCTTCGTCGCCGGCATGGACGATACCAGCCTCCGAAAGCTCGTGTGTGATTTCGGCTTCTGCCCGTCCGACGTTCCAGGTGCCCTGGGCGCTTCGGCAGAGCTTCCGCGCTATGGGCTCGGGCCCATGACGATTGCTTCCGGCGTGTGCGGTCTGGCGCTCAAAAAGGATTTAGAGCAGGACGACGGCACGGTCCGCCATCAGTACACGACCGGCTTCCCCGCGCCCGGCATGCTCGCCTGCTCGTTTGACCCCGACCTTATTTTCTCGGTCGGCAAGGCAATCGGCAGAGAGATGCAGGAATACGGCGTGGCGTTCTGCCTTGCCCCCGGCTGCGCCTTGCAGCGCACGCCGTTTGACGCGGTGTCGCAGGAGTCGTGGTCGGAAGACCCGGTGCTGACCGGTCTGTGCGCGCTGTTTTTCTGCAAGGGCGTGCAGACGCACGGCGCGGCAATTCTGCGCACAGGTACCCTGCCGCGCAGTCTGGACATTCGCCTGTCTTCGCTGCGCGATATCTACGCGCTCCCGTTTGAAATTGCCGCGCGCGCGTGCAAGGCAGCGCTGCTGCCGGACTCTATCGTCAACGGGGAAGCCCTCGGTGAGGACTGCGACCTCATCCGGTCTTTGATCATCGACTGGAAATTCAGCGGCATGTTCCTCTCGGACGGCGAACGCTACACGCAGGAGCCGGACCGCGTGACGCTGGAGCGCTCCGCGCTTCGCATCGTGCGCGTGCTGACGCAGAAGTAACACAAACGAAAAACGCCCCGAACCTGTCTGTCACGGCAGCTTCGGGGCGTTTTGTATCTTCTACATCGTTTTACATATCGAGCGCGGTCAGATCGTCGACGGTTTCGCGGCGGACGGCAAGGGTGGGCTTGCCGCCTTTGAGCATGACGACCGGCGGGCGCGGAATGCGGTTATAGTTGGACGCCATGGAGTAGTTGTATGCGCCCGTGGTGCAGACGGCAATCAAATCGCCGCGCTTCGGCTCCGGCAGCAGCACATCCGGCTGGATGATATCGCCGCTTTCGCAGCAGCGCCCGACCACATCGCAGCGGAAGTTCGCTTCCTCCCCTGCCCGGTTTGCAAGAAACACCGTGTATTTCGAGCCGTAGAGCGCGTAGCGGGGATTGTCGGTCATGCCGCCGTCGACGGAGACATAGTTTTTGTAGCCGGGGATGGACTTCGTACTGCCTGCGGTGTAGAGCGTCATGCCGGCGTCGGCAACGATGCTTCTGCCCGGCTCCAGCAGAACTGCCGGAACCGGCAGCCCCAGCTCGCAGCAGATGCTCCGGATTGCCTCGGCAAGCGATTCGATGTTTGCGGGAATGTCGACTGCGGGGTCCGCGTCCGTATAGCGCACGCCGTAGCCGCCGCCGAGATCCAGCATCTGCAGATCCGCGCCGAGCTTCTGCTTCATATCTGCGGCAAAGCGCAGCATGATCTGCGCCGCGTCATGGTAGACGCTCCCGTCTTCGTCAAAGACCTGAGAGCCGACATGGCAGTGGTAGCCCATCAGGCGGATGTTGGGAAGACTCAGGGCGAGGCGGACAAAATCCTCTGCCTGCCCGGTTTCGATTGCGACGCCGAATTTGGAGTCAACCTTGCCGGTGGCGACGGCTTCATAGGTGTGCGGGTCGATGCCCGGCGTCAGACGCAGCAGCACCTTCTGCCGGATGCCCCGGCTTTTTGCCTCGCGGCTGATGACTTCCAGCTCCTGCGCATGGTCGGCAACAAAATAGCCGACGTTTGCTGCCATCGCGTAGGAAATGTCGGCATCGGTTTTGTTGTTGCCGTGGAAGAAGGCGCGCTCCATCTGGAAACCTGCGCGCTTTGCCGTCGCAATCTCGCCCGCGGAGACGACGTCGATCGCCATGCCCTCGTCCTGCATGATGGCGTAGATGCGCTTGAAGCTGGCGGCTTTGCTGGCGTAGAGCGGAAAGCTCCCTTCTCCGAACGCACGCGCCATCGCGGCTTTATACACGCGGCAGTTTTCGCGGATGCGGTCCTCGTCCATAAGATACAGCGGCGTTTTGTAGTGCGCCGCGAGCCGGACCGTATCCTCGCCCGCAAACGTCAGGTGTCCGCTTTCGTTGATGCCGATGTTGCTGCAAAGCATTTTTTGCCACCTCTTTGCTTTTGATGCTCTTTATTATAATAAATTCTCCCGGCAGTGTCGATTGTCTGTGTTCACAAAATTTGATTCCCGCCGCACGCCTGCTTTTCACGCCTGTAACAAACATACCGATTTGATTGGTAGGTGTTTCCTGTTTTTCCGCAAAAGCAGCAAAAAAGCAGCCCCGGAAATCCGGGGCTTCCAGACTGTCGAAAAAGCTAACGCTTTTTCGACAAAAGGAATGCGCCTCGACTGCGCGCAAGCTTTTCGCGCAAAGCGCGAAAAGCTCACACTGGCTCAGCGAGCAGTATGTTTCCGGTCGGCAAAGCCGCCGGATAACATGGATTTCCACTTTATTTCGCCCTGCGGGGCGAAACTCTGCGAGGCTTTTCGGCACACAGAAAGCAGCCCCGGAAATCCGGGGCTGCTTGCTCTTTTGTCAGAGTGTGCAGTGTTTAGATATCGCCTTCGATGTCGATGCCGAACTCGTCGCCGGGCAGCTCCTCGTCCTCTGTGGTCGTCTCTTCGGTTGCCACGGGGACAAACTGCGAGATGTACGCATCCTGGTCCAGCCCCGCGAGGAAGCCGGGGATGTTGATGACGATGCCGTCCATGTTGTAAGGCAGCTTGATCTGATATGTTTCGGTCGTCTCGTCGCCGCCCTTTTCCTGGGTGATCTCGAGCGTCATTTCGAAGTTCTGACCGATCCAGGTCGCCATGCCGCGCTCCTTGTCGTAGAGCTTGGCAACGCGCTCGTCACCCACGTAGACGCAGACCTTGTAGGGCGTGTCGTAGGTTTCGCCGTTCACTTCCAGCTTCTTGTTGTCGAAGTAGACGGTGTGACCGCGACCGATGACCATCATGACCGCTGCGATGGCAAGCAGAATGGCGATGGCGCCGAGGCGGAAGAAAAGCGTGCGTTTTTTCATTTTGCTTCCTCCTTCTGTGCGGCAGCAAGCTCCTGCCCTGCCATGCTCTTATTTCTGCGCTTCTTGGTTTCGTACATGATCAGAGCCACCGTGATAACGCCGTAGGAGATGAACACGCGGAAGTATTCGCCGATCATGGAGTCGCCGGTGATCTTCGCGCCAGCCGCCGGAGCGACGATGAACATCAGATGGAACAGCGTCACGCCGAGGAAGACGTTGCCGATGGAGGCTCTGTCGACCGATGCACCGCCGACCAGCAGCGCCGCGATGCAGAACATACCGATCTGCGAGTGGGAGCTGTAGGTGGAGAGGTTGCCCATGTTCTGCAGGTACAGAATCATGCCGAAGCCCGCGAAGACCGTGGACATGACGATGGAGATGATTCTCGTGCGCTCGACCTTGATGCCGGCGTCACGCGCGACCTCCATGTCCTGACCGACCGCGCGCATGTCCTGTCCGAGCTTGGTCTTGCGGAACCAGATGATGAACAGGCACAGAAGCGCAATCAGGATGAACGTCAGAACGGGGATCTTCACGCCGTTTACGTTGATGGCAAGCAAATTGTCGATGCACTGGCGCATGTTGAGCAAGCTCACGGTGTTTCGGATGCCGTAGCCGCGGGGCAGCTTGATCTCGCTGTGCTGAATCGGAATGATCGAGCCCATCATATAAAGCACGACCAGCTGGTACACGCCGTTGATGAAGAAGGAAATGATGTAGCTCGTAATCATTTCGCGACCGCGCGCGCGGTTGAGCATGCTGCCGCAGAACGCGCCGAGCAGAATGGAGATGGGAATCGAGAGAATCATTGCCAGCACGACGCCGGGAATGCCCCAGATCTGCCAGTCTGAGACGAAGATCAGGGCGATTTCGCCCGCCATTGCGCCGAGCGTCATACCGAAGTTCAGACCCATGCCGGCCATGATCGGAATCAGCAGGCACAGAATCAGGAACGTGTTTCGTCCCATACGGGTCACGATCTCATTGAGCAGGTAGCTCGGCGAGAAGCCCGAGATGGGGATGCAGATCGCGCAGAAGATGATGAACATGATCGGCACGGAGTTGTTGGCGAGGAACTGACCAAAGGTCAGGCGTTTTTTCTTTGCTTTTACCTGTTTGCTCATTTCGATCCCTCCGTCTTTCTGGTCAGTGCGTACAGGATCATGCCGTTGGAGACGATCATACGGATAACCTCACTCATATCCATGTGGATCAGGGAGTTGAGGACCGTCGGCGTCATGGTCACGATACCCTGGAAGAGGATGGTGCCAATGATCACGTTGGGAATCGATGCCTTGTTGACCGACGCGCCGCCGATCAAAATTGCCGCGACCGCCGGGAGCGTCATGTTGTTGGGCGCGGTGTAGAGCTGGATGAAGCCGAAGCCCTGCTCATAGACCAGGATGCCGACGGCTGCCAGCCACGTGGACATGATGACGGACAAAAGGCGAATGCGGTCGACGTCGATGCCGGAAGCTCTTGCGAACACCGGGTTCGAGCCGACGGCAGTCATTGCCGTGCCGGTCTTGGTGTGCAGGAACGCCCACATGCCAAAGGCAAGCAGCGCGAAGAACGCGATGGTGCCGACCGGAATGACAAGGTTGATGCCGCAGATTTTGTTGAAATCCAGCGCGAACTTTGCCAGAACCTTATCGTAGAAGCCTTCGAGGGAGATCGTTGTACGAAGCCCCTTGCCTGCCATACCCCAGACCATCGTGGGGCTGGTATACGGCAGCAGCAGCCACATCATGCACATGAACGAGATGGCGGAGAAGCCGACATACGTCGCAATCATCATCTCGCCGCCCTTGATCTTGTTGAGCAGCCACCCGTAGCCGCCGCCGAACAGGAAGGCAAACGGCGTTGCAATCACAATTGCCATCACGAAGCTCATGGCGCCCGTGAAGCCGAACTGGATCGACAGCGTCGCGCCCAGAAGACCCGACACCAGACCCAGCGGCAGACCGAAGTTCAGACCGCAGCCAGAGTGAATCATCGGGACCATTGCCAGAACCATGACCGCGTTCCAGCTGAAGCGGTTGGCGACGTTCGTGATCTGCGTGAAGAAGTCCACGCCCGCGACCGGCGCGAGGATGAACAGAAGGACCAGGAAGCCCGTAATGATCAGGCGCGGCAGACCGAACGAAGACGTCAGCTCACCGAGCGATTTCATCTCACGGTTGAACTTCTCAGGGCCCCAGATATTGTCTTGTTGTGTTTTTTTCATGACGCCCTCCTTATTTCACCTGGCTGACCATCAGCATGCCGAACGCCTCGGAGGATTCGGTCGCGGGCAAAATGCCGGCAATGCGACCGCCGGAGACGATGGCGATTCTGTCGCAGGTCTGTCTGAGTTCTTCCAGCTCCGAGGAGATCATCACAACGGTGACGCCGGACTCGCGGTTGAAGCGCCGCAGCGCGTCGAGCACCAGCGCCTTCGCGCCGACGTCGATGCCGCGGGTCGGCTCGGAAACGAACAGGAACCGGGGCTCCAGCGCGAACGCCTTTGCCAGGCAGATCTTCTGCTGGTTGCCGCCGGAAAGCTCTCTTGCCTTCTGCAGG
>QWCY01002727.1_pt1 | contig 22082 bp, 20 predicted proteins | sample 1972631 | NCBI WGS metagenome assembly QWCY01 (sample SAMN09866696, study PRJNA288562) | Human gut metagenome isolate pre1_stool, whole genome shotgun sequencing... | isolation source: gut | host: Homo sapiens | place: USA: California
ATGCGGGCAAGCATATTCAAATTATCATTTTCCATATTGCAAAGTACGCTATACGGCACGAGTATAAAAAATTATCCCCACTAAAAATCTACTGAGCCCTTATCAGCACAGCCCTACTCACACCCTTTGAGAGGCGTATATAAAAAAGAAAGGAGAAAGCGGCCCTTCCTCCTTTACATGCAATCTAACTGAATCTACTTTATGATTATGCTTACAAAGATAACGCATTGCAAAGCAGAAGTCAAGCTTTTCAGCGATTATTTCTTCCCTGCCGGCAATTGTTTCTTAAAGAATTTACTAAAGAAGAGAATCTGATAATCAATAGAGTTATTCCAGTATTCCCCGTTGTGTCCTCCCGGACGAGTGATAAAGTCATGATCAATCTTCAACTCCAACAGACGCTTGTGCAAATTCTTATTCACATCTAAAAAGAAATCGGTTTCTCCACAATCTATTATCATTGCCAAATCATCCTTCTGTAGTTTATCAACCTGATTGATAACTGTATGTTGTTCCCACATTTCCTTATTCGTTTCCATTTCACCCAATTGTTCGGGCATCATCCAGTTCTTTGGAAAGGGACGAATATCCACTCCGCCACTGGTGCTTCCGGCAGCACCAAATACATCCGTATGGCGGATTGCATTCCAAAGTGCACCGTGTCCACCCATACTAAGTCCGGTAATGGCCCGACCACGAGGTGCGGCTACTGTCTTATAATGCCCGTCTATATAATTGACCAACTCCGAGGAGATAAATGTTTCATAACGAACGTCTTTATTCTTCGGACTATCCCAATACCAAGTGTTTTTGCCATCGGGGCAAACGAAAATAATCCCTTTTTCATCGGCAATCTGCGGAAGCTCCCGTTTCGTGTTAATCCATGTCTTGGCATTGCCACCAAAACCATGAAGCAGATAAACCACCGGACACGCTACGGCTTTCTTTCCCAAAGCAATGTCGGGGGTGACTACCACTACTTGTACCTCTTTATTCATAGAAGGACTTTGCACCATCACCGTGTCTACCTGTGCTGCATAAAACGGAAGTGCCAGTAACAGCAGGCAGACAAACAATAAACTTTTTCTTTTCATCGTGTTAAAATTTCTATATTCAAATTGGAGTTATGATTCCTCATCTTGTTTATATGTAGCCGAAACAGGCCTCTCAAAAAAGGCCTTACACTGCCTGCATTCATACGTCCAATGATTGTCTCCGGGAGGAGTGGCAGCCAGCAAAGAGAAAACAACGGCACAAGCCGCTTTCACATATCCATCCTTACGTAACTTAAATGTAATATCCGCCGAACCGCAAAACGGACAATATTTCAATTCTTCAGGAAGACTCTGATTGTCACGCAATACCTGAAGAGCATGATCATAATCTGCTTCATTGACAAATATATCAACACCGGAGATATTGCTTACATAGCTCTTCAGCAACGACGAAAAGTTCTCATTATGCAACAATGAATCTATTCCCTCGTTTTCCAAAGCTCCCTGCAAGATATGTGCTTGCATGGCATCATTACATGTAATTAACCGGACTGTCTTCATAATTATACCCGACTTTAATAGTTAAGAGGAAACAAAAATACCAGATAAAAATAAGAAGCAAACTATTTTTTATATAATTTTGCATTTCAATCTGAAAAACAAACCCGAGCTAATGAAAAAGCGATTCCTATTTATCTTGTTCTGTTTCTGCCTTCTCGCTACAGTAACAGCACAGCCAGTTCACCAAATTAAGGGAACGGTCATTGATAAAATCAGTCGGAAACCGTTGGAATTTATCAATGTATTAATTACAGGAACAGGTATGGGAGGCGTAACGGATTCCATCGGGCATTTCATCATCAAAGAGGTCCCTCCCGGTATCTATCGTTTACAAGCATCTGCCGTAGGATATAAGACCACACTAACTTCCGAATATATCCTTTCTACAAGAAACCTCAACATTGACATAGAGATAGAAGAAAATCCGACTGAGTTGGAGGGCGTCACTATTACCGCCTCTCCCTTCCGGCGTGATTTGGAAAGTCCGGTAGGACTACGCATTATCGGATTGCAGGAGATAGAGAAAAGTCCGGGAGCCAATCGTGACATCTCGCGTGTAGTGCAGTCGTATCCAGGTGTAGCCTTTTCACCCGCCGGATACCGCAACGATCTCATCGTACGGGGTGGTTCGCCCTCCGAAAACCGTTTCTATCTGGATGGAGTTGAGATACCGAACATCAATCATTTCAGTACACAAGGTGCTTCGGGTGGTCCTGTAGGCATTATCAATGCTGATTTTATCAGAGAAGTAAATTTCTATACGGGAGCTTTCCCTGCCGACCGGGGTAATTCACTCAGTTCGGTGCTCGATTTCAAACTCCGCGACGGAGATATGGAACGGAACTCTCTGAAAGCTACCCTCGGTGCTTCGGAAGTATCGCTTGCCTCCAACGGACATTTGGGCAATAAGACTTCTTACCTGGTTTCCGTCCGCCAGTCCTATCTGCAATTTTTATTCGATATGTTAGGATTGCCTCTCCTCCCAACTTTTACGGATGCACAATTTAAACTAAAAACTCGCTTTGATGAACGCAATGAGTTGACAGTATTAGGTCTTGCCGGCATTGACAACATGAAACTCAACACCAGTCTGGAAGGCGAGAAAGCAGAATATATATTAAGCTATCTCCCCAAGATACAACAGGAAACATTCACATTGGGAGCTGTCTATCGCCATTATGCAGGAGCACACGTACAGTCAGTGGTTATCAGTCATAGCTATTTGAACAACCGTAATACAAAATATCTACACAATGACGAATCCACAGAAGAGAATCTTACCCTCCGGCTCCGTTCTGTAGAGCAGGAGACAAAATTAAGATTAGAGAATAGCTCTACTTTTGGAGCATGGAAAGTGAATTTGGGCCTGAACCTGGACTACAGTCAGTATACCAATACCAGTTTTCAACGTGTCTACATCCAAAAAGGAGAAACATTCGACTATCACACGGCACTGGGACTTGTACGTTGGGGAATATTCGGAACCATGAGTTACGCATCACCCGATGAACGATTTACCGCATCGTTAGGCGTACGTACGGATGCCAACAATTATTCGTCACGAATGAACAAACTTTCGGAGCAACTTTCTCCCCGCTTGTCTCTCTCCTACCTTCTTATAGACGGATTATATGCCAGTGGTAGTGCCGGATTATACTACCAGTTGCCCCCTTACACCGGCCTTGGCTTCAAAGGTAACAGCGGAGAATTGATAAATAAACAGCTTCGCTATATGAACGTCAGCCAGGGCAGCTTAGGGCTAAGCTGGCAAACAAGTAGTAATTTTGAACTGTCTGCCGAAGGATTCTATAAAGAATATGACCGTATCCCCTACTCCGTATCAGACGGTATCCCACTTGCTTGTAAAGGCAATGATTATGGAGTGATAGGCAACGAAGAACTGACTTCAACCGCACAAGGTCGCTCATATGGTGTAGAAGTATTATTGAGATGGCTCATTGCCAAAAAGTTAAATTTAGCCTCCTCTTTCACACTCTTCAAGAGTGAATACCGAAACAATAAAGAAAGCGAATACATCGCCTCAGCATGGGACAACCGCTACATCTTCAATCTGAGTGGAACATACAACTTCCCACACCACTGGAGCTTTGGAATGAAAGTAAGCTGCATCGGAGGTGCCCCTTATACACCTTATGATACGGATAAATCTTCTTTAGTCACTGCATGGAATGCACAAGGCAGGCCCTACTATGATTACAGTAAATATAATACGGGGCGTTTGCCTGCTTTCGGACAGATAGATGTACGGGTAGATAAAACGTTCTATCTTAAACGTTGTATGTTAGGATTCTACATCGATTTGCAAAATGTAACGAAGAGTACTTTCAAGCAACCGGATATATATATGAGTACCGGAGTTATTGAAAACCCGTCGGCCCCCATAGAAGAACAACGTTACAAAATGAAATATATCGAACAGAAAAGCGGTACACTAATGCCTACACTTGGTATTACATTTGAATATTAACACGAAAATCAACTATATTATTAATCAAAACCAAAAAATTATATGAAAAAGAGATTTGTATTAATGGCTGCACTCATCTGTGGAATAAGTTTTAGTGCTTCGGCTCAGTTTAAGATCGGAGGAAAGAAAATTAATGTAGGCAAAGTTGTACAGGCCGGAACCGATGCTGTAAAAGCCATTACCCTGTCGGATGCTGACGTAGCCGCTATGAGTAAGGAATATATGCAATGGATGGATACCCACAACCCACTGACTGCACCGGATAGTGAATACGGAAAAAGACTGGAAAAACTGGTAGGTAATATAAAAGAGGTAGACGGACTGAAAGTAAATTTTGGTGTTTATGAAGTAATAGATGTAAACGCATTCGCCTGTGGTGACGGTAGCGTACGTGTCTGTGCCGGGTTGATGGACCTGATGACGGACGACGAGGTCATGTCTGTAATTGGGCATGAAATAGGACACGTCATCCACACTGACTCTAAAGATGCTATGAAAAACGCCTATTTACGTTCGGCAGCTAAGAATGCTGCGGGTGCCGCCAGTGAGACGGTAGCCAAAATGACAGATTCTGATTTGGGTGCACTTGCCGAATCATTGGCAGGAGCACAATTCTCACAAAAGCAAGAGAATGAGGCCGATGATTATGGTTTTGAATTCTGTATTAAAAACAACATTGATCCATACGCTATGCACAATGCTTTGAGTAAGTTACTCAAACTTTCGGAAGATGCGCCTAAGTCTTCCAAATTCCGCCAGTTATTCTCTTCACATCCCGAAACAGAGAAACGAGTGGCACGTATGAAAGCTAAGGCTGATGAATATACTAAGAAATAAATAAAAGCAAAAAGAGTAGTCTTTACGACTACTCTTTTTGTTTAATTAGACGAATTCCTCAGTAAACGTTAAATATTCATTAATATACATTCCATATCTAAACTAATTCAATAGATTCTTGTAATTTTCGGGACAGAAATCATTCATATATTATATGGAATTTATAATTATTATTCTTTTACTTCTCTTAAATGGCGTCTTCGCCATGTACGAAATCGCCTTAGTATCTTCAAGTAAAGCACGTCTCGAAACTCTTGCCGGAAAAGGAAACAAATCTGCGCGCGGAGTTTTGAAACAATTGGAAGAACCCGAAAAGTTTCTTTCTACTATCCAGATCGGTATTACATTAATCGGTATTGTATCGGGTGCCTTCGGTGGTGTAGCTATCGCCGATGACGTAGTACCACTCTTCGCTATGATTCCGGGAGCAGAACCTTATGCTAAAAACCTGGCAATGATTACTACCGTAGCAGTCATCACTTATCTTTCATTGATTGTCGGCGAGCTGGTACCCAAATCTATCGCTCTGAGTAATCCGGAACGATATGCAACGATGTTAAGCCCCATCATGATTTTACTCACCAAAATCTCCTACCCTTTTGTATGGTTACTGAGTATTTCAACCCGCCTTCTCAACAAGCTTATCGGACTGAAAAGCGAAGAACGCATGATGACACAAGAAGAGCTTAAAATGATCCTTCACCAAAGCTCCGAACAGGGTGTGATTGATAAAGATGAAACAGAAATGTTGAAAGACGTGTTCCGCTTCTCGGATAAACGGGCCAATGAACTAATGACACATCGCCGTGACATTGTTGTTTTGTCTGCCAATGAGACAAAAGAAGAAGTATTGCGCATTATTGACAACGAACATTTCAGCAAATATCTGCTGGTGAACGAAAATAAAGATGACATTATAGGCGTTGTTTCGGTAAAAGACATCATACTGATGATAGGAAGTCATCAGGAGTTCGACTTGTGTAAAATAGCCCGCCCGGCACTGTTCATCCCCGAAAGTTTGTATGCTAAAAAAGTTTTAGAGCTATTCAAGAAGAACAAAAACAAGTTCGCAGTTGTTGTTAACGAGTATGGCAGCACAGAGGGTATTATAACCCTGCATGACCTCACCGAGAGCATCTTTGGAGATATTCTTGAAGAAGATGATACGGAAGAAGAAGAGATTGTGCGGAGACAGGATGGTTCTATGCTGGTAGAAGCCTCGATGAATATAGGTGATTTTATGGAAGAGATGGGTATCCTCTCTTATGACGATATAGACTCGGAAGACTTCACCACTTTAGGCGGACTGGCAATGTTCCTCATAGGACGTATCCCGAAAGCAGGAGATACCTTCGCTTATAAAAATCTGTTGTTTGAAGTAGTAGATATGGACCGCGGACGAGTTGATAAGCTGCTTGTCATACGAAAAGAAGAAGAGTAATTAAGTAACTCACTTTTATATTAACTTAAAGCACTTAACAATGAAAAAAGTAATTATGTTGGCAGCCGTCGTAGCTGCTTTGGCATCATGCCAATCAAAAGCAAACAAAGCCGCAGAGGCTGAAGCAGACAGTCTTGCCATTGAGGCAATGTCACCTACAGTAGAAGCAACCGAAGTTTATGAAGGTACCCTTCCTGCTGCTGACGGTCCGGGTATTCGCTACGTATTGACCCTGAATATGCTTGCCGATGCCAATGATACTACCTACACACTGGATATGACTTATCTGGATGCAGAAGGCCAGGGCAAAGACAAAACATTCAGTTCAAAAGGTAAGCCGCAGATGATTCAGAAAACGGTCAAAAACAAAAAGAAAGCCGCTCTGAAACTAACCCCAAATGATGGTAGCGAACCTGTATATTTCATCATTGCCAATGATACGACTCTGACATTATCAAACGATAGTCTGCAAGAAGCTGTCAGCGATTTAAACTATGACATCGTAAGAGTAAAATAAGAGAAAGAAACAAATAAGTGAAAAGGCTTCATAAGGACAAATCTTATGAAGTCTTTTTTATTATAAGAAAATAACCGGCTCCTAATCGTTAAATAATGAATAAGTTATGCGTAGTTCATTAATGTATGGATTACCTTTGTACACTCTAAATAATATCCATAAAGTTATGTATCAGATATTGATTATTGAAGACGAACAGAGGGTTGCCGAACTCTTGAAAAGAGGACTTGAAGAATCGGGTTATCAGGTTGTTGTTGCTTTTGATGGAATGATGGGATTACGAATATTCAAGTCAAACACATTTCATCTGATCATTTCGGATATAATCTTACCTAAGTTGGACGGTTTTGAACTATCCAAAGAAATTAGAAAAATTAATCCGGCCATTCCGATTCTCATGCTTACAGCCTTGGGGTCTACCGACGACAAGTTAGAAGGATTTGATGCCGGTGCAGATGACTATATGGTGAAACCCTTCGATTTCAGAGAACTGAATGCACGTATCAATGTATTGCTAAAACGTTCGGCTGAAAATATCCGGCAAGTACCGGAAGAGCTGATTTATGCCGACTTAAAGATTAACCTTAAAAGTAAAACCGTATACAGAAACGAGTGCGAAATAAAGCTTTCTCCTAAAGAGTATAATTTACTGGTCTATATGGTAGAAAATGCAGAACGTGTATTAAGCCGTGTAGAAATAGCAGACAAGGTATGGAACACTCATTTTGATACAGGCACCAACTTTATAGATGTGTACATCAACTATTTACGTAAAAAGATAGACCGTAATTTCGAAATAAAGTTAATTCAAACCAAAGCAGGAATGGGATTCATATTCACTGATAAGACATGAAAATCAGAACCAAATTAACCTTACGATACACCAGCGTGACAGCAGCTATTTTCCTATTGTCAATGTTGGCTATTTACTTTTTCAGCGAACATAGCCGCAGTAAAACTTTTTTTCGTGATTTAAGGCAGGAGGGTATAACCAAAGCACATCTATTTCTAAGAAATCAGGTGGATGCCAAGACGATGCAATCTATTTATATTAATAACACGGCGTTTATCAATGAAGTGGAGGTAGCTGTTTATAGTCCTTCTTTCGAGATGATATATCATGACGCCTATCAAAACGACATCGTAAAGGAAACACCGGAAATGATAAATCAAATTCTGAAAAAGAGGTCAATAGAGTTTTATCAGGGTGAATTTCAGGCTATAGGGATGGTGTATATTTTTCAGGATCAAACCTATATTATTACAGCCGCTGCCTATGACGGTTACGGATACGAAAATCAAAAAGCACTAAAAGATATTCTGATTATCCTTTCGGTAATGGGGCTCAGTATACTCATAATAGCAGGTTACCTGCTGGCACGCAGTGCGTTGACTCCCGTATCTAACATCGTAAAGGAGGTTGAAAGTATAACAGCCCAGCAAATCAACAAAAGATTGCCGGTTGAAAAGAAAAGAGATGAATTGGGAGAACTAAGCCTCACATTCAATCAAATGCTCGACAGACTGGAAAAGGCTTTTCGTTCTCAGAAAATGTTTGTCAGCAATGTCTCTCACGAACTCCGGACACCAATGGCAGCACTGACAACCGAACTGGAGCTTGCCCTATTGAAAGAGCGTACCCCACAAGAATACGAAATGGCTATAAATAATGCTATACATGACTCTCATCGTGTTGTGAAACTCATAGAAGGATTATTAAACCTGGCTAAAGCGGACTATCTGCCCGAACAGATAAAAATGGAAAATAGCCGCCTCGATGAATTATTGCTGGATGCACGGGAATTAGTTTTGAAAGCTAATCCCAACTATAAAGTAGAACTAATCTTTGAACAGGAGGCTGAAGATGATTCAGTGATTACCGTCCTCGGAAACAGTTATCTGTTAACGACCGCTTTTGTAAACCTGATAGAGAACAATTGTAAGTTCTCCAAGAACCAGACTTCTTTTATCCAGATTTCTTTCTGGCAAACAAGTTCCATTATCCGCTTTTCAGACAATGGTATAGGTATATCAGACGAAGATAAAACCCACCTGTTCACTCCGTTTTACAGAGGAGCAAACCGAAGTTATACTGACGGGCACGGTATTGGCATGTCACTGACTCAGAAAATAATAACACTGCATCATGGTAAGATTGAAGTAAACTCCCAGTTGGGAGAAGGCACCACTTATACGGTAGAATTACCACACATCTGAGAAAAACTCTAATAGTTTTCTAATTCCACTCTAATAATACTCTAACGGCTCCTTTACGGAGTCGTTTCTACTTTTGTGCCGTCAAAACTTTAATATGAACCGTATAAAACAAAGTAGGTATTATGATCCGGAGAAAGAAAAAGAACAATCAGAATTTGCAGTTTAATGCCGAAAAGGTATTTCTGGCTGCTACCCAACCGGTAAAATTGGCATATTCATACTTCCAGACTACGAAGTATGGCTTGACGGACGATGAAGTAAAAGCACGGCAACAACTGTATGGTAAGAATGAGGTGATTCATGAACAGAAAAAACGTCCTATCATCGTGTTCTGCAAAGCGTTCATCAATCCGTTTATCGGAGTATTAACGGCCTTGGTCGTTATCTCACTGGTCATTGACGTATGGATGGCAGAACCGGGAGAACAAGAATGGACCGGAATTATTATCATATCCTCTATGGTAATATGCAGTGCAGTACTACGTTTCTGGCAGGAATGGAAAGCCGGAGAAGCAACCAGTGCCTTAATGAAAATGGTAAAAAATTCCTGTAGTGTGAAACGAATCAGTTTACCGGACGAAGAAGAAATAGATATTACAGAGCTGGTTCCAGGAGATATTGTATACCTGGCCGCCGGAGATATGATTCCGGCAGATATACGTATCATCGCATCGAAAGATCTCTTCATCAGCCAGTCTTCTCTAACGGGAGAATCGGAACCGGTGGAAAAATATCCCGAAGCAAAAGACAACAGATATCGTAAAGGAAGTGTAGTAGAACTGGATAATATCTGTTACATGGGATCTACTGTAATTAGCGGATCGGCTAAGGGGGTTGTTTTCCAAACAGGAATAAACACCTATTTGGGTACTATCGCCAAAAGTATTGCAGGAGTACGGGCACAAACCGCTTTTGATAAAGGAGTCAGTAAGGTGAGTTTCCTGCTGATTCGTTTTATGCTGGTCATGGTTCCTTTTGTTTTTCTGATAAACGGAGTGACAAAAGGAGACTGGTTTAGTGCATTCATTTTCGCCGTATCGGTAGCAGTAGGGTTAACACCGGAAATGCTTCCTATGATTATCTCTGCCAATCTATCTAAAGGTGCAGTTGCTATGTCCAAGAAGAAAACGATTGTAAAGAATCTGAATGCCATTCAGAACTTCGGAGCAATGAATATCCTTTGTACAGACAAAACAGGAACGCTCACCTGTGACAACATCGTATTAGAGAAATATATAAATGCTGACGGTAGTAGTGATGAAAAAAAACGCATTCTGAGACATGCCTACTTCAACAGTTACTTCCAAACAGGGTTGAAGAACCTGATGGACAAAGCCATCTTGTCACACGTAAAAGAGTTACAAATGGAGCACTTGAAAGATTCCTACAAGAAAGTAGACGAAATACCTTTCGACTTCACCCGCCGCCGTATGTCTGTAGTAATTGAAGATAACCAGCAGAAACGACAGATCATAACCAAAGGAGCCATGGAAGAAGTACTGGCCATCTGCTCATATGCCGAATTTGATGGAACCGTACACCGGATGACGGACGAAATCAGACAAAAAGCAATCACCATCAGCGAACAGATGAATAAAGAAGGAATGCGGGTACTGGCAGTAGCACAAAAGAGTTTTATCGAGAAAGAACATGACTTTACGGTCGGGGACGAAACAGAAATGGTTCTTATCGGATACCTGGCTTTTCTGGATCCTCCCAAAGCATCTGCAGCCAATGCCATCAGACAACTGCACGAACATGGAGTAGAAGTAAAAGTACTGTCGGGTGACAATGAAGCTATTGTAAAAACCATTGGAAGACAAGTAGGAATCAATGCATCTCATTCACTGACAGGAATGGATATTGAGAAAATGACGGACGATGAACTGAAAGAGCATCTACCAGACACAACTCTTTTTTCTAAGCTCACGCCACTACAGAAAACAAGAATCATCCTGTTATTGCAAGAGCAAGACAACACAGTAGGATTTCTGGGAGATGGAATTAATGATGCGGCAGCATTAAGACAATCGGATGTCGGTATATCAGTAGATACAGCTGTAGATATAGCAAAAGAAAGTGCTGATATCATCCTGCTCGAAAAAGATCTGATGGTATTGGAAGATGGGGTACTCGAAGGACGGAAAACTTTTGGCAACATCACCAAATATATCAAAATGACAGCAAGTTCTAACTTTGGGAATATGTTTAGTGTATTGGCAGCAAGTGCTTTCCTGCCTTTCCTACCCATGTTACCCATTCACCTACTGATACAGAATTTGCTATACGATATATCACAAACAACGATCCCATTTGACCGTATGGATCCGGAATACCTACGCAAGCCACGTAAATGGGATGCTTCTGACCTAAGCCGTTTCATGATATGTATAGGACCTATCAGCTCCATATTTGATATTATCACTTATCTGGTTATGTGGTATGCCTTTGGATGTAATAGCCCTGAGCACCAGACCCTATTTCAGTCCGGCTGGTTCATCGAAGGATTACTCTCACAAACCCTCATTGTACACATGATACGAACAAGAAAAATACCTTTTATCCAAAGCAGGGCGACATGGCCGGTAATGGGACTCACTTTCTTTATCATGGGTGTAGGCATTGTGATACCCTTCACCAGGTTTGGTGCTTCAATAGGGCTTATGCCATTGCCGTTGAGTTACTTTCCCTGGCTGATAGGTATTCTGCTCAGTTATTGTGCATTGACACAGGTTGTAAAAGTGTGGTATATTAAACGATTTGTACGTTGGCTCTAAAACATATCCCCAAAACATGAAAAAAATTATTCTGTTATTGGCCGGATATACAGGGATAGTTCCCTGTATATCTGCTCAAACAATTGGTACCACATATACGACAGAGGTACAATACAATTTCAAAAGTTCGGCGAACTGGGTCAATCTCCTGAGATTTGAGACTTCAATAGATATAGGAAAAAGCGGTAGATTTGATTATGCTTCAATCCATATATTAAAAACCAGTGCCCAGCCCATTGCCAGCGACTGGCAGACATTCTCTAATATAGAAGAGACCAGTATGGCTTACGGATTAGCTATTTTAGGATATACACAAAAAATCAGAGATATATTACTGTTTACCGGGATTCGCAATGTCAATGAAGATTATTTCGTGTCACCTTGTACAGCTCTGTTTACCAACAGTTCCTGTGGTATTTTCCCTACTATTTCGGCCAATTATCCGTTAGGAAATTATCCATTGTCGGCAATGTGTATACATCTGGATTATAAAATAAATAATCACTGGCAGTTACAGTACAGTCTTTATAACGGAGTGGCTCACAAAGTATTCGAGAAAGGAAACAGCGTGTTTTCTATCTGCCCTTCTCAGGAAGGTATTTTTAATATATCAGAACTTTCTTACCAACAAAACCGAACTTATCATGGCTTGTATTCTGGTGGTTTTACTATACATAATAGGTTGCATAGTAATAATGAGAATGGAGAACAAACATTGGAAGAAAAGAAAATAAACTTTTCCGGATGGTTTTATCTTGAACAATGCCTGTTCAAAAAGAATCAAAAAGAGATAAACCTCCTCGCACAGTACTCCGCTAACCTATCAATAAATATGGGATGCAAACGATACACAGGATTTGGAGTAACACTCTCAAATATCGTATTCAGTTCTAAAGAGAACACATTGGGAACGTTTATCAATTGTGCCCGATATACATATGGACGCGAAGTTAGTTACGAGTTAACCTGGAAGATCTGTATGAAAAGGAATTTTAACCTACAACCGGCTTTCCACTTTATCAATAACAAAGAAGGAACTTTTTCTATCGGAATGTTGCGAACTTCATATGCATTCAGTCTGCCACTCTAACCACACCAATGTGATATGCCCAACTGATAAGAGAGGAATCCGTAAATCAGTTGGGCATTTGTTTTCTTTAAAAGGACGAATTAAGAAAACGTTAATGTGAAGGAAATATTGCCAACTCACTCGTAAAATGTGCTCCCCTCACGGAGAGGTCCGACAGGTGATGGTTCGTTGAAGCGCAGATTTTCGCAGTGAGTTTTCCTCATGTCTGTATGGGTTTGTATCAAATACCATCTACCGCTGTCGTCTATTTCTTTCTCCGGTATCGGTAAAGTCCTGTCTCATAGAGGAGAGTAGGAATCCTCGGTGTGCAACGTTGTTTTACATGTACATGTAAAGCAGTACGACATGTACATGTGGGACAGTACGACATGTGCATCTCGTACTGTTTTAGATGTACATGTAAAGCAAGACCGTGCACCGGGAAAAGGAACGTTCCTTGCTGAGAAAGACAGTTATAGTGAGCTTACAAAGGTATCATCGCCTGACATACCTCCCTATGCAGGAAGCAAAGGGTTTTGCAGGTGAGCCAAAGGAAGTTCGGTGCCCAGCACCATTATATCGTCTCCCAACAAGGTACAGTAGGCTGGTAAGTTATAACGATCCATTTGATCAAAATTGATAGTAGCATAACGGAGACGTATTTCTGCATCGGAGAATACCTCCTCATCGGGTAACAACAGAGGAGCAAGCGACAGCAGATTCAGTGCCGACTGCTCATAAGCCACCCAATGCCCGTGCTGCGGACGATAGTGTAGATAAATACGGTTGGTATTGGATGCTTCTTGCATCAGAATTTTTTCAAGTTTTGAATTCATTATTATTTTCCTAAGTTGGTTTTGATTATTAATATTCTTTTCTTTTATTGTTTTGTAAAAAAGCCCCTATTACACATCTACACTTAGAGGAAATAGGGGCACACACAAACAAAACAAACAATATAATATACCCCGCGATTCACATCGAAGAAGTATAAGTGCCTTTAAGAGAATGCTATATACATTCTCTTTATCTTTTCATTCAATATGTCAGCCTATACCCTTTTTATCAAAAATCGTCTTCATCTTGGAAACGATACGTCCAGCCATTGATATTGATCTGTACGGCCAGCCACGATTCAGAGAAGAAAAAGGATATCTTATATTCATCTTCACGGTCCAGATACTCCTGCGCATTAGGAAAGCTCCCTTCCATAGCAGACATCTTCAAATAATTGGTCAGATTGATATTGAACACTTTCCGTCCTGTAGCTTTCTCCGTCACGATAAAACGAGTGGGACGATCTGCCATAAACCGCATTGTATTGAGTTCCACCGCTACAAGTGAAAGATCATTCTGTTCCATATGGTAGGGGCGGAAACTCAGAACATCATCAGCCAGCAAAGAGTTATCGTAATTCAAATGACCATTTGATTCGATAATCTCATAATCATAATCATTCATGTTCAATGCCCAGTCGTCATCCGAATAGCCTTGAAACAGGAATCTCACTTTATTCGTGTCTTTTATGAGATTTATCAACTCTGTCTGATTACGAGTACCTGTGAACTCCACATCGATAATCTCACCATACCACAACGGTTCAAGTTTCCGGCTCATAATGAGAGATTCTTCACGTTTCAATTGTAATTTTAAATCCGTAAGGGTAGAGACTCCTGCCGTCAGTGAAGTTATTTCATATGAATCACGTGCTCCTGCCCATGCCATAAGCTGATACTTTCCGACAGGCAGTTCTACAGCCATGCGGTAATAACCGGTTCCAAGTGAAGCGCCTTCCTCTGCCTGCTTGAACATAAATTTACCTTCTTCATCAAATACATAAAGCTCCACTTTATCTACTTGCGTATGGAATGCATCGGCAAAAAGCATATTATAATCATACTTGAATTTAACGAATAAACGGCACTCCGGCAGATCTTCGTTAAAGCTATCGCATGAAGTCATCATCCAGGAACAGGCAACAAGAAGTCCCAGGGCAATGCAATGTATAAGGCTTTTCAGATTCATATTTTCTATTTTTCTAATTTAATCATATATAGAGTGGAAAAGAAACGGGCTCTTTTCTCGTTATTTCCAATTTTGGGGATAGAACCCAACAGTCGTTCCATCAAACTATAATATCCCGGAATTTTTATGAAAGGATTCCCGGAAACTTCCTAAAGTTGAAAGTAAGGTTGTGGGAGCATACTTATCTCCCACAACACTTAAATAAAAAGAATTACATAAAACTACTAATCTGAAATTAGAATTCTACTTCCTGAGTATACCATGTCCATGGATTAACATCAATCAGGATAGACATACGGAGATCGTCATCTTCATCCGGATCTATTGTAACAGGAGGAATGGTAGGATATCCAGGATCATTGAATTTAGTGACACTAATATCGTAAACAGAATTACGAACTACACCAAACTCACCCAATTCATTGGTAGCCAAACTGGTATCGTCATGCTTAATCATCGCTTTATAGAAGCTATAACCTCCCTTATAATAAGTAAGAACATCTACCGTTTTTGCTCTGTCATCTTCAAGCAGGATATCAGCTTTCTTACCCTCGAAAGCTGTTTTAAGAGCTGCAATAGCATCCGCATCAGCTGTACCAGGAAGACCTACGGCATTCAGACCTATTCCTTCTAAATATTTGTTGAACGCAGTGGTCAAAGGTGTAGTGATGATAGCAGGGTTCGGATGAGTATTGAGATACTTATACTTCAGTTCTCTTTCAATCCAGTCCATCAAGGTAGTAAAAGTATAGAAACCACCATCAATCATCATCCAGTCTCCATTTGTTTCCTGATCAGTAGTAGTTGAACCATCTGCCTTCTGATACTCTTTAGGCATATATTTAGCTTTCACCAATATCTGTGTTGTATTATCATGCGTATTACCAGCCTGATTCTGAGTATTTTCAAGACAATATTCACTTTCTGTACTTGTATGCCAAGGAATCGCTGTCGCACCTGCATCAACATGATTTTCATCATACACGTTGTAAGATCCTGCCGGATGAGCCGTATAATTAGGGTCTATCCTATAAGAACCTTTCTTATATTGGTCAAACGGAGCACGGAAACCTCCTGAAGGAACATTCTGTTGTTCCAGCCATGTAGGAGTTCTCTTTGAAAGAGGATAGTAACTCTTATTCGTTGTATTCAATACCCACTTTGCTTCAGATATATCCGCCTTAGAACTTGTTTGAGTAATAGTTACACGAACTTTTGCCACGACACGGTCAATATTGATAGTCAATGGATTGGCCTTAGCTCCGGCATCTGTTTTATAAAGGCTCAGATCTTTCGGATCACCCAAAGTAGGACCATCTTCGGTAATCGATGGTTCCAAGTCTCCCTTAGCATTTGTCATCATAAAACCATTGGTCGAAGAAATGCTGGCTGCTGTATTTGTAAGAGCAGCATTCACAACAGAATACTTTGTACCAGTAGTCCACTTATTGTTGACATTATCATTCTGGAAGGTTGAAGAAGGATTGGCTACAATCAAAATACGTTTAGAAGTTGCCGGTACTTTAAATGCAGCACCTGCGCTTCCTGTAGGTTGTCCGGTGTCATCCACCCCTGCCTGAGCATTGTTCAATGTGATATCAGCTGTAACTTCAGGATCAGCATCAGCTGTAAAGAAAATAGCTCTTACTTTCTTCAATTCCGATTCAACAGCAGTTCCATTCTGATGATCCGGAGTATTCAATCCACGAGACACAGACGGAGTTTTAATCCCCACAGCTACCCACGCATCCCCTTTAGGATCAGTTACTACACCATAATCGATATCTTCTATCGGCACGATGTCTTCATTACTACATGCCACAAATGCCAAAGATGCAAGTGCCAGCATAAAAAGATTCTTCTTTTTCATTGTTTACAATTAACTTAAAGTGTTTATTACTAAAATATTTATCTCTTTTGTTTTTGGTTTTTATTCTCAATTTCAGCTACATTCGCTTTTTTTGTAGCCAGTTCCTCCAAATTGTGTCCGGCAGCTTCCAGACCCGATTCGGCAGCGGCTTTCAAATATTTCTCCGCATCATCATACTCTCCTTTTAATAACATGAATACCCCCATAGCATTCGTATATTCCGGTAAATGTTTTTTAGAATTTACCATACCTAAATAACGCTCTGCAGAAATCAGGTCATTGCGTGAAAGAGCTGCAGCAGCGGCGTTCATGTTAGCCACCTCATCTTCAGGATACATCCTGACAGCGGTCTCAAATACATCAATAAACTCTTGCGAACCTGCCGGATAAGTGTTAGCCACCAGGAACATTTCGTTCAGACTCAGGTTCTGAGGACGTTTCTTTATCACCTCCCGTGCCTCGTCTACATCGAAGTTCTTGATATCATAATTCACTTTACAAATAGCAACACGCAGGCTTGGGAATATATTTTTCAACATATAACGGTAAGGTACACCTCCGCGAAGTTTCATCAACTTAGATTCTCTTCCCTGTTCAAGAGAAGTATATTCAATGATGTCCAGTATCTCATCTTTATACTCTATATCGATGGTATCAAGTGCGTTCACCAGTCCCTCCCAGTTTTCACCACCGAAGATGATGTGATACTGATTCCGGGCAAAATCATATCTGGTTGCCAAATAATCACGCAATGCCATAGCACGTCCTTCAGACAGGCGTTTGTTGTTCGCCAATGATCCTTCGGGCGAAGCATAACCAATAATATCCAGCCTGTTTACCTTAATACTCGGATCGGCCTTCAGATCGTCAATCATCGTACGAATCTTAGCCAACTCCTTAGGATTGTTCATATATTCCGGGCGAATATTTATTTTATTCACCTCAAAATCCAGGAAACATTCTGCCTGTATATCACGACGCTTTACTTCTTCGGGCATCGGTTGCAAATAAGCCAGATAAGGTGCTACAACATAAGGGAATAGTATACGCTCTAGTGTAACCTTATCAATAAGCGGCTCTACACTCATCAAGGTCGATTCACCGCAACCACACTCATCACGCTGTAAAACCAGTTTAGCATCTGCCATCCATACTTCATAAGGCAATATGTATTTATATTGAATGGTATCATTTTTTCTTTTATTACCTTTTTCCACAACATAAGGATGCTCATAACTCTTTCTCTCTTTGGCACTCATCACCGCAAGCCGACGTTCGTAAGCCATATATTCGTCACGCCCTTTAATAGACACTTTCGGGAGATTATACGTACGTTCCGGAGTAACCAGTTGCGGAATAAAATCGACTCCTTTAGCAGTTTTAACCTTCACATTATTCATGATAAAATCAATATCTACATGAAGAAAATCACCTCGTTGTTCCAACTGTATCGGCTTCACAGACACAATACCTTCGTAAGAGCGGATCTGAGCCATAGCCGAATTCATATTCTGACATAAAACAGCTAATACAAATACGATGAATTGTACATTCCTTTTCATCATTCTCTTTTTATTTTATTACGTAAATAAGTGACAGACTCGCTTTGGTAGGACCGAAATAATTCTTACTCGTATCCTCTATCTTAGTACCACACTCTGCACAAGGATATTTCTCATACACAATACGTGCATACCCTACTCCGACAGCAGCCTCTAAACTCCAGCGTTTTTTCAGAATCCACGAATGCCCTATGGAAATACCCCCACCGTACAAATGCCCTTGATAACGATTGTTCTGCATATTCTCACTGATAAATGACCAATCAGGCCAACCACCAACATTGAAATCCGAATAATGTCCGTGAAGACCAATAAACGTACGATTGAAACGTTCGCAAAACCAATAACGAACTTCTGGTTGTATGCCCCAATGACGTAAACGTTTTCCGTCAGCTGGTTTCCATGGATTATAGTTAACAGGGATATCCAAAGTCCATTTACGGGCCAACCCTAACTCTAAACCAAGATTCATTGTAGTGGTAAGGTCATATAGAATATTACTTTTAAGAGCAACTTTCTGTGCATTACCCCCGGACGCAAAGCATCCGAGTATAAGCAGTATGAGTACAAGCACTTTTTTCATTTATATTGCTTTTAATTTGATGATACGGAAACCAATTGATTAATATTTATTTTAATACGTTGCATACTACTGCCACTCGGATTTGAGTTCGGGTCCTTTATAGTTGTCAGATAGATAATGCCACTCCTTGGTGCAGAACCGGTATTGGGCAAGACCTCAATAAGAATCGTCCCGTCATCTACTGTAATATTATCGGTGTCTTCCCGATGTACCCCCGTTGAAGGGCGTAACTTTATCCAGTTTTTAGGATCATCACTACCATCTTCCACATATGCTGAAAGACAATAGTACTTCATTTCATAACCTGTAGGATCTGTATCAGCAGTAGGCATATATTTAAGCGTCAATCCTGCAGCAGGAATCGCTCTCCTTTGTCTGATATGGATTTTTTTCTCCAGATTACCGAGTTTAAGCGTTACGTATGCATTATTTCTTTGTACTCCTCCACTGGTATATTGGGTATCTTCATACCACATTAACCATTCCGTAACATAAACTCCTACAGGAGTAATACGTGGAGTAATACCGCCATCAACTATTGGAATAATTCCATCCGCAGGATATGCCAGATTAAACGAACCGTCAAGTTCTTCCCTATTAGTGCTTATGGTTCTTGAATTAGGAAAATCGGTTTTACAATCAGTCGTTAACTTAAAAGCTTCATATCCCTTTTCCACAGTACCCGTATAATAAGCTATAAAAACAGAATTACTTACTCCCAGATAGTAGTCATTATTAGCCATGATCTCATAAGAATCGCTATCATCGACTAATATCTTAAAATCAAGATCAATATTAGAAGGTTTAGCAACTTTAGCATCACCCATTGTATCATACCCGGGACCCTTGGCAGCAATGATCGTAAACGTATAGGCACGGTTTCGCAATATATCCATCGATTCCAAGGCAGTATTGACAATTGCCATCTTATAATAATAGTCCTTATTTTCATATGTTCCTTTAATAATAATATAAGTATTATTCTGCGTATCAGACTCATATAAATAAATCGGATTATTCTCCGTACTCTGCTCTCCTGCAGCCACAGTTTCTGCTGTTACCAAAGGAGCAGAGTAATTAATATCATATTGATACTCTGTCAAATTAGAAGTATTGCCCATGATGGAATTACCCAGTTTATGCAATCGCCCCTGACGAGGAGCGTTTACTACAGCCATAACCCCCTTGAATTCAAAGTTTGCTGCTTTATTAACAATTATCATTTTAGCCAGTGTACGGACAAGCAACAATGAGCTTTTATCATTATTCTCTATCTTCGTTGTATTATCTATCTTATCCACCTCCAATAAATAACTCATCGGAATAGTTTGATTTGTACCGCTAAATGGAACTGTAAAAGAAGGACTTGCCAATGGTTCCGTCAGTAACTTCTTACAGGCATCAGACAATGTTTCTATATTTGGATTCGTCAACTTGTCCGAAAGTATATCCTTTGTAAATTCATACAATGTACCGGCATCTCCATAGCAGAATCTATTATTCAGCGGATTCGCCAATATCAGTAACTGATACTTAGTGCCAGCCGGTTGCTTGGTTAGTATCACATATCGTTTACCTACAAGCTCAAAAGCCTGAACAGCCTCAACAAAAGTAGCATTTTCACCATTTCCTTTGAACACAAGAACCCATGGAGTCATACCGACTTCACTCTCAGCCGCTCTTGTCGTAGGAAGATTATACGGATTAGCACGAGTAAATATTTCTATTCGTACCTTGTCCATAGGTTCCTCTTTTTCCTCCCCCGGTTCTTCTGATAAATAGATCTCATGCACACAGCTCGATATCAATATCATAAAAATCAGATAAAAAAGATTAGTTATATGTATTGCTGCTTTTGTCATTATTATACCATGTCGTAGAAATTAGTATTACAGCTATTTCCTGATATATGAGAAGAGCGAATGATACAATCATCCGAAGTCAGGACATTCTTAAATCCAATATCATTTAGTAACATAAACAAACCATCGGCGACGATATTATTCATTTCATTTATGTACATGGACACAGACATTAACAATAAAGTATAAGCTGATCTTTTATATATTTTATATCCCTTTGTTATCATCAATAATATCCTTTCTTAGTTAAGTGTATACACCAATAAGATAATGGTGCATTTAAGGAAAGTTTCTTTGTGCTCTTTATGTATCACACAATGTGGAAACTTACCTGATTCTCACATTACAAAGATCGTGATATTGAAGGAGATGCTGAATTGTATTCATTTCTAATATAGTCAATCAAACACTTATACTACCAATAAAAAGGAGGGTAAAAATCAACAAAGTTGCTAAATATAAAAAAAAAGGTTAGACAAAAAAGCTTTTGCACAATTCGCATAAACAAAATAGAAAAGTTTCGATATTAGAAAATGATATCACTTTTAAAAGTAAAATTAATTATATAGAATAAAAGACATCCGCACAATACTCTATCTAAAAGATAATATGAAAAGTAATGAACCTCCAATTTATGTTTATTCTCCTCCTCTCCTGCAAACATTTTTTCTTCTTTTATTGTTGAAGTTGCAATTAATCATTTAAAACATTATCAATATGAAAGAAAAAAATAAAGCTCGCGAAGAAAGGAACAAAGAAAGATTAACTCATGGAGATTGGGTAATGGCCGAATTTTATGCGCATTGGCAGCCTGAAAATAAGAAAATGCATCCTGTTATAGAAGAATTTAAAAAGTTGATGGAAGGAACTCTTGAGGTAGTACAAATTGACATCGATCAAGAACGTGCTCTTGCAGAATTATATACCATTGAAAATACTCCCACCTATATACTAATGAGAAAGGGCGAGCAATTGTGGAGACAATCCGGAGAGTTAAGTTTGGAAAGACTGGAAAAAGTAGTGAAAGAATTTAAACCCTGAAACATCTATTGCCGATAGATAATGCAATTAAAAGTAATTCAAACAACAAATTATACAAATAAAAAGATCAATTGCAGTAAAATGCATTAACAAGTCTGAATAAAAGCTACACTATTCTATTATTCAATAAAAACAAACGGCTCAGTAGATTTTTAGTGGGGATAATTTTTTATACTCGTGCCGTATAGCGTACTTTGCAATATGGAAAATGATTATTTGAATACGCTTGCCCGCATC
>QWCY01005407.1_pt1 | contig 21995 bp, 20 predicted proteins | sample 1972631 | NCBI WGS metagenome assembly QWCY01 (sample SAMN09866696, study PRJNA288562) | Human gut metagenome isolate pre1_stool, whole genome shotgun sequencing... | isolation source: gut | host: Homo sapiens | place: USA: California
GTTCGTGGGTTTGCTTTATTAAGCACCATTAGCTCAGTTGGTAGAGCAACTGACTCTTAATCAGTGGGTCCTGGGTTCGAGTCCCCGATGGTGCACCAAAGAAAAACCGCTTAGGTAAGCCTTTTATGGCAGCCTAGGCGGTTTTCTTTTTGTGCTGATTTTGGCGCTTGCTCAAGTTCTGCTCAAGTAGCACCGAGGAAGTGCCGAGTTAGGGCAGAATAGGGAAAATTACGGCAAATTAGGACAAAAGAGGGAAAGCGGAAAAGAGCACCCAAAACACAACAATTTGAGCAGCGAACCAGAGAACACAGGTTACCCCGTATTGGTGATGCCACCACTACGAGGATAACCTGTGTTTTTTTATTTTCAAAAATTTTTGCGAAAACACTTGCAGGCGCTTGCGAATCCCGAATAATGAATATTAGCAAGTGAAAGGAGCTGGGAGAAATGAATTGTTTGAATATGGAAAATCCAGAAAATCCGCAGGAATGGTATGGCGTTAATGAGCACCGCTTTTGCACGGTGTTAGAGGTAAAGGACGGGAAAATTATATGGCCGTTCTTTGAATACCACCCTGAACTGTGGGAATGTCACCCCGAATGGTGGCCGGTGAAGAAGCCCGGAAACAACCCGTAAATGCCCCGTACTGACGGAGCGTTGGGCACTAGATAACAGGTAACACTTTTGGATGTAATCGGCTTTGAGTGGAGATGATAAAGTGAAAGTTAGTGGAAAAATATTGCCGGGGTCTGTGCGGGTGAGTGTAATGGCAGAGGGGCAAAGGCCACGCAAGACAAAGCGTAAGCGCGAGAAAGCCACCCCTGTCAATGCAGAAATACAGGCAGCGGTGGAAAAGGAGCGACACGCCCAAAGCATTGCAAGAGCCAAGCGAAATATTGAGGACATTGCGCAATGCAATCAATGGGACTGGTTTGCAACCTTTACCGTTGCACCAGACTGCCGAGAACTTGCAAAATATAACGGCGATACGGCAGGATTGTGCATTAAGTGCCTGAGAAGCATCAAAAATAAATATAAAGCAACGGATATGAAATGGCTGCTTGTACCAGAACCTCCGGAAGCGAGCGAAAGCAAAGAAGAAAATCCATTACATGTACATGGTTTGTTAGCCAATGTGCCGCCACAAGCCGTGCATGAATGGAAAATCGGCGAAAAAGGCTGTCCGCACAGTGCAAAAGCCATTGTGATGAATGGCAGGAAAGCAGCAGAAATCCCTGCATACAGTAGAAAGTACGGCTATAATTTGTTGGAAAGCATAACAGACTTGCGCAAGCTGTTGCGTTATCTTCTCAAAAGTCTTGATAGAGCACAAGAGTACCGCCAAAAGGGGCAGCACCTATATTATGCGAGCCGCAATGTTGGACGCCCGCAGAAATTGAAAGCCGTGCCGTGTACGCAGGCTATGCAGGATAAAATTGAAGCTCTGGCAGTAGATTCCTACCGGCATAAGCAAAAAGATGGGAAAGTCGTATACGGCAAAACATATGTGCTGCCTGATACAGCGGATACAGATATTTTATTGTCTGCTATTTTTCAAGATATTGAAGAATAAAAAATAATGCGCTGTGACCGCAGAAAGTCCAGCGCTTATTTTAGTTCCTGCTCGTGTTGCCTGAAATCGTCGGTGTTGAAGAAATCATAGAGCGAAATGCCCAAACCATCACACAGCAGCTTAATGGTGACAATGCCGGGATTATGGCTTGCACCGTGGATGATGTTCTTAACAGTTGACGGAGGAACACCGCAGGAACGCGCAAGCTGATTTAGATTATAACCATGCTCGGCACATAATTGCTGTATGCGCATGGCAACCAGTGCTTGCGTATCCATGGTGTTCATCCCCCGCCCATATAAAGTCTATAGTTAGTATAGATAAGAAAAAGCACAAGCAACGACTTTATATGGTCTTTCATTGCGGGACTGATTATGTTATAATAATAAAAAACAGGAAAGCTGGCGGATTATGTTTGAACTGACCCGCAAGGTACTGTCAGGTACGGTACTGGCAGCCATTACCGGCGGCGTGCTCCTGTGGGGGCTGTCGCCAGGTATGACGCTCAAGCGAGAGTATGAGAGCTATAACGGCAAGCCTGCTGGTTCGGAACACACATTGCAGGCAATCACCGTTCCGGCATATGCCAACGTGCAGGGAGTGACAGCATTGGAAGCCTGTACACTGCAAGACGGCATATTGGTGCTGGCGTATCCGACCTGCCCATACTGCCGCAACCTGATGCCGGAGCTGCTGGACGCTGCCGAAGCGACAGATACAAGTCTGTATTACTGTACACTTGACAAGTACCGGGATGTTTATACCTATGATGCGGCGGCGGGAGTGCCAGTGTTGACGACCCCGGCAGGAGAAGGCTACCCGGAACTGTTGGTGTGGCTGGACGAGTATACGGTGGATTACACGGTCACAGATTCCGAAGGAAATGCGCTGCCTGTTGGTGAAAAGCGTCTCGGCGCGCCGACAATCGTGCAAGTACGGGACGGCGTTCCTACATCCGCGTGGAAGTTGACCAGTGTGGCGGATGCGGATTATCCAGACGATAAATATACGCGTTGGAATGCAGAAACACAGGATAAAGTATATAATTCACTTTATCACTATTTTGTTCAGGAGGGATAAACCAACCAATGAAGAAAAAGATAATTGTTCTGGCGGCCACCGCTATTATCATGGCGGTGGCGCTGGTAGGGTGCGGTGTGAAAATCACGAACATCGCAGTTCCGGAGTCTGCGATGGTGGAGAAGGGTGAAAGTATTACCCTGCCTGTTGTGTACGGCACCGACGATGCTCCGGCCGTAACTCCTGAGACCGCAGCAACCGGTGAAAGCGCAGAGACCGACGAAAAGGTGGCCAAAGCTGCTGAGAAGCTCACCATTGAGTGGACCTCCTCCGATGAGAGTGTTGCAACGGTTGATGAGACCGGTACTGTTACTGCAGTGGCGGCCGGTGAGGCGAACGTTACGGCTTCCGTAAAGGACGCCGACATCGCCGCGAGCACTCACATCAAAGTTGTCGTCACTCCCACCGGTGTCGCGGCACCTGAGTCTATTGACCTCGTCACTAATGGCGAGAACACCAAGGACTTGGACGCTAAGCTGGTTCCCGCAGACGCAACTGATGTCAAGCTCGCATACGAGTCCAGTGACGAATCTGTTGCTACCGTCGATGAAACCGGTAAGGTGACTGCGGTGGCCAACGGCGAATGCACCATCACGACCTATGTCGTTGCGGATGCCAAAGACGCTGATGCCTCGGAACTGAGTGCTGTTGCAGTGGAAGCAGCAGATTCTGAAGAAACTGACGACAGCGTGGCCACGATGCCTGAAGACCTGGCAGCAATGGATTCTGCGTTCGGCGTTGTTCCTGAGGACCTGAAAGCCGAGACCAAAGTTACAGTTACCACGAACGTGGAAAGTGTTACTCTCGATAAGACAGAGGGCGTGCTCACGGTAGGTAATACTGTGACTGTTACCGCAACTGTCACTCCCGATACGGCAACCAATGCCTCTGTGACTTGGACCTCCAGCGATGAGGCAATTGCAACTGTTGACTCTGAAGGTAAGATTACGGCCGTTGCTCCTGGCACTGCAACAATCACTGCTGTAAGCGACAGCAATCCCGATGCAAATGCAACGTATGCAGTAACTGTGCAGGCTAAAAAGGTAGTCGCTCCCGCAAGCACCAAGACCTCCAGCAAGAGTAACTCTGGATACGCTGGTAGCTCCTCCAACGCAGGCAACAGCTCGAACAGCGGAGCAGTAACTGCTCCGAGTAATCCGGCACCTGCTCAGCCGAGTGAGCCTGCCCCCGCCCCAGCACCTGACCCTCAGCCGGAACAGCCGAGTGGTGGCGATAATGGCGGTTCTGGCGATTCCAGCAATTCTGGAGATAAGTACGGCGAAGGCTACGACCGTTGGGGGGGACCAGTGAACTCAGCTCCTACTGATAACGGTTGTACTCAGGAAGAAATTGATGCTGGAGGGTGCTAACTCTTCGTTGCTGTATAGGAATTATTATCAGTTAAAATATAGCTGGAATTTTTTGAAAAAAGTGAAGTGGCTGTCTGATATCAGACAGCCATTTTTTGATTTACTGCGATGATAGGATGAAAAAATAATGGATAAAAAAATAAAATTTTTTTGATATTATCCTTGACGGGCTGTGCGAACAGCATACAATAAAAAATGTAGATAGATAACATAAACGGCGCAAGCCGAACGATTAACAATTATGCTGTAAAGGCATAACCACCAAATTTATTGATACAACTATGCCTTGCCATACTCTGTGCAAGGTGTACCCTGCGGTATAAAAGCGCAGGCTGAATAAACGCACCGAAATGTGCGTCTGTTTGGCTTGCGCTTTTTTATTTCATAAAAATAATAACAAACGTAAGGAGCAAAAACAATGAAAACGAACTACAAACAGTCACAGGCCGCACCCCACGCAAAGCCCATCTTTACTGTCAGCCGCAATGATAGCACACTATATGTGCTGCCTGCCTATCTTGCAGGGGCGGTGATGATTAGATTGCAGCATATTGCAGATGGAGATAAGGTTAAAAAATTATGCTGCAAAGTTAAAAATGACCGATTGATGGCAATGGAACAGGATGTACCACAAGGAAATGTAACACTGACCGCGGTAGATATTATCAGCCCTGAAAAGTGTGCGGAAAAGGGATACCGCAAAGATGGTTATGGCTATGTGCGGACGCTGTTGGTAACACCAACGGCGGAGCATCGAGCGATGTTCTCGATTACTTGCACTTTAGGGGAACGGGATGCAGAAGGGCATATCTGCTCCTGCGGCGAATATTACCACATTGAGCAGATGGAATTAACGGAACAGGAAGTAACAACAATGCTTGCCGCAGTCAGAGCTGCTGCGGCGGCAGCGGAGCAAGAAGCAGATGAAATACTGGCGCGCAAACAAAACGTCCAGCGAAAAAATTATAAGCGGCAGGCGGTGGCAAAAGCATGACCTGCCGGGTGTACGTTGGTGAATATCAGGACCGCATAACGGGGGCAGCAGCAACCGCATATGTGGTGATAGATGAAAACGGGCGGTTGGTGAAAGCCATGGCCCAGAAAGTAAAAACAAACAAGGGGTTATCCTTGCAGGCGGTCAAACTGGCCGTGCAGGGGTTGTGCTACCTGCACGGCATGGATGAAGCCATGTTATGTATGGATAGCCCGACAGCGCTTGCAGCTTTACGGCAGGAATGCCCGCCCAAGGGCAGCAGGCGCAAAATCACAGAAATACGGCACCGCCTTGCGGCGATACCGTACCCCGTAACATTGGAGCTTGCAATCGGGTCTGCCCACAGCGCCGCCGCCAGTACGTTGGCACGGTGCGTGGCGACCCGCAAGAAATATTGCAGCCCGACAGCCCGGCAGTACGCACTGCTGGTAAGTACATTGTAACGCATTGACGCAATTTTATGTATCGCAGTATCTGCATTAAGGCAGCAGATACAGCATCCTTGCCCGAACGGTTCGGGCGCGCTTTCCTTGGACGAGCGTGCAATCGTCCTTGGCTTGTCCTAAACCTTACAGGCCCGTGCCGTGGGGTGATACGGTCAAGAGTGGTGGGTAGCCTTAGCCCCCGCGAAAAATGAGGTGTACCCGGTATGATTTCCCATCGTGTGCAAAAGCGCCTGACCCATGAGGTGCACGAGGCACTGGCACTGCGTGATAAACGCGGCCAGAGCAAGCACAAAGACAAACAGGCCGCGCGCAAAGCAGCGCAGGATAACCATACCGCGTACAAGACCATCACGGGGCTATACGCTACCACATCGCTAACGACCTATGCAAGACAAGCCAAGACAGCGCTGTGCTGGATTGCCGAGCGATACGGCTGCCGCAACCTTGCCGAATGCAAGGAGCATTTGCCAGCCTATTACGCGGACATGATAGCACGGAACCTGTCAGTGTGGACGATACGCACGAGGGTTTATGCACTGTGCGCCGTGTACGCGCAGCCTTATCAAGAACTGTTCGGGGTCGAAAGCCTGCCGATACGCCACCGCGCCGATATAACGCGGGGGCGAACACTAAGCGCAAGCAATGACCGCTACCACGCCGAACACCACGAGGACGCCCGCTTATTGGCGCGTGCTTGTGGTGCCCGGCGGGGCGGCTTGCGGGGCTTGACGGCGGACGGTTTGCGAACAGATACGGAAGGAAACCTGCGTGTGCACCTGCGTGAGAAGGGTGGAAAAGAGCGCGACGCGCTTGTACTGCCCGACTATGCAGACCGTGTGCGGAAAATCTTCGCCAAGTACAGTGCAAAGCCCAGCAATAGCAAATACCTGCTGCCGCTGACGGCGCTGCCCAAGGATATGCCGCTGCATTATCTGCGAGCACAGTACGCGCAAGACCTGTACCGCTATTTTGCGGAACGGGGTACAGCAACGGGGAACATGTACTATTGCAGAGCGGAACGCAAAGGGCAAGCCTACGATAAAGGTATCTTACTGGCGGTATCCCAGCAGATGGGGCACAGCCGCTGCGATGTGGTGGTATCTCACTATCTATATTAGGAGGTATCTACCATGAAAAACACCAACAAGAAATACGCTGATATTGCAACCATCCGCAACACTGCCGCGCGCTGCCGGGAGGAGGGCATTCCCGTGGGGGAAAAGACCCTGCGCCGTTGGGTAGAGGAGCAGAAGCTCCCTGCCGTCCGCACCGGGCGTAAAATTTTGGTATCTTGGCAGAATCTGATGGACTATCTGACTGTCAGCGCATAATTTACGCAGCGCCCGTTCTGGTGTCAGGACGGGCGCTTATTATTAGGAGAATAACATGAATATTACAAAACGCACGAAAAGCGAAGGAACAACGGTATACCAGTTCCGGGTGTTCTTGAGCCAGAGCGCCGATGGAAAACAGCGGACACGCTCCAAAACGTGGCAGCCGCCCGCAGGGATGACCGCAAAGGCCGCTGAAAAAGAAGCAAAACGGCAGGCGGTAATTTTTGAAAACGAAGTGAAGCAGGGACGCGCTGCGCTTGATGCCAGAACGAAGCTGTCCGATGTGGCGCGCGAGTATATTCGCAACACGGAAATGGAGTACAAGACAAAAGAGTGGTACGAGTATATGCTGCGCGTTGTGGAGGACGATATCGGCAATATGCCGATTTCGGCACTGAAAGCCTATCAAATCGAGCGTATCTATGCCGACATGCGGGAACCGGACGCCAAGCGGACGTACTGTGTGACGGCAACGGAGCTTGATAAAATCCGCAAAGAAAAGGGCATGACCTACAAGGTACTTGCGGAAAAGGCGGGCTTGTGCATTGACACGGTGCAGATTGCCTGCAAGGGCTGCCGCGTATCGCTGGAAAGTGCGGATAAAATGGCAAAGGTGCTGCAATGCGCTGTGGATAAAGCGTTCAAGCTGGAAGTGCGGAAATCACCCTATTCCAGCACGACCATCAATGGCGTGCATCGCTTTTTGCGCGCGGTCTGCCACTACGCGGAAAAGCACAAGCTGCTGACCGATAACCCGATTGACGCCGTTCGTGCGCCGAAAATTGACGCGGAAATCTATGTGTTTTCCGAGGAAGAAAGCGCTCGTTTCATTCGCGCCGTCATGCGCGAGAAGGATATTCGCGTCAAAACGGCGCTGCTGATTCTGATTTATCTGGGATTGCGCAAGGGTGAACTGTGTGGCTTGACGTGGAGCAGCGTGGATTTAGGCAAGGGCATTGTACATGTGGCGCAGCAGCTCAAAGAAAAGAGTGGCGAGGGGCTTATTCTTGGCAAACTGAAAACCAAGGAAAGCAAAGCGGACTTGCCGTTGTCGCCTATGCTGGCAGAAGTTCTTGCGGAATACCGCCAGTGGTGGAACGAGCACAAGGCAATGTATGGTGACGCATGGCGCGGCGAGTGGGAATGTCTGTTCGTTGGAGATGATGGCACGCCGCTAAATCCGAGCACAATCAATGAATGGCTGGATAAGCTGACGGAACGCAACGGCTTGCCGCATGTCACGGTACACTCGCTGCGGCACCTGTGTGCAACGCTGTTGATTCGGACACACGCAGACCCCAAAACGGTGCAGACGATTCTGCGCCATGCGAATGTTTCGACAACGCTGAACATCTATGCCAAGGTATTTGATAGCACCCAGATGGAAGCGATTGGACGAGTACAAGCAAGTTTGGAGAATATGCTCAAGGAATCTTGCTCAAGTTCTGCTCAAGTATGACGCGGAAAGATAGGGCAAATTAAGGCACGAGGGGGAGCAAAGCCCTAAATTATCCTATTAAAATCGCGTAAAATCAACGATTTGCAAAGTTGTGGAAAGATAGGGAACAAGGATACCATATCTCTTAATCAGTGGGTCCTGGGTTCGAGTCCCCGATGGTGCACCAAAGAATGCCTTACATGAAAGTGTAGGGCGTTTTTTTGTTGCTCTATTTTAAGAAGGCACGATCTGGTGCACCGTCAGGGATACTCGAACAGGGCGGCGGCACGCAGTGCCGTAAGGAACGCCACAGTGCGGCGTTCCTTAGCCCGCGGGAGAGTCCCCGATGGTGCACCAGAAAAAGCCGCAACGAATGTTGCGGCTTTTTTGTTGCACCATTCCCTTTGGGACGGACTCGCACTTCGCGCAAGCGCTCGTGTTCGTCTCGCGGGGACTGGTCGCTAAAAATGGTTGCGGGTTTGTGAGCAGGGGCCACGATTGAGCGTGAGCGAAAGCGGTGTAGGGCGTTTTTTTGTTGCTCTATTTTAAGAAGGCACGATCTGGTGCACCGTCAGGGATACTCGAACAGGGCGGCGGCACGCAAGTGCCGTAAGGAACGCCACAGTGCGGCGTTCCTTAGCCCGCGGGCACTTTACTTTTTACGCACCGTTTGCTATGGAATAACGGTTCATGGTCTGCCAACTATTTTTATGGCAATACCGCATAATTCTAAGTGCCGATACGGCGAGCGAGGTGCGACAGCTGCTAAGCCAAAAGCGCAGATAATACTGGATGCTGCAAAGGTGAGCGCCCTCTGCCAACTCCACCACCAATTTGGCTTCGGTGGCGGCGATGGCAAGCTGGAGTTTATTCTCCAGGTTCGTCTTTTGCAGCATATTGATGACGTGGTACTTCACGGTGGATGGCTCGATGCCGAGGTCTTTTGCAATCTCGTTATAGGACAGCCCGCGCACAAGACAGCGCAGGACCTTCATCTCTCCTTTGGTGAACTCGGCGCTCATGGCAGTGCCGATCTCCACACTGGGCGGTGCATCGGGGAAGATATGCTCCCCCGCCATCGTGCGGCGCACGACCTGCATCAGGGTCCCTTCATCACCGTCCTTATACCACAGGCTGTCTGCGCCCACGGCTTTTGCGCGTGCCAAGACCTGTGTGTCAATAAGCGAGGTCGCCACCACGATCTTGATTTCCGGGTGCGCTTCTCGTATCTTTTTGGCGGCGGCCAGGCCGTTTTCGCGGTGTTCTGTCTGCACATCCATCAGCACAAGGTCGATGTCCTCGGTATCGCACAGGATTGGAGCCTCTGCAGCGCCGGGGATAGACACAGCAAGCTGATACCCGTCCTCGTTTTGAATATAGCTTTCAAGCAGGCTCCGTACCAGCTTTTGGTCCTCAACGATCATAACGCGTATCATAAGTGCTCTCCTTATCGGGCAGGGTGACTTCCAGAACAAATACAGGCAGGGAATGTACGGTTACTGTACCCCCTGCTTTTTCAATACGGCGGCGGAGCGAGGAAAGCCCGCCGCCTTCCTTTATCTCCGCCCTGGGCGGTGCGCCGTTGTTCGTGATGCAAAGGTGCCATGCCTGTGGCCGATGCTCGGAATCGGCGTACAATTCCGTGGCGCCCGCATGCCGCACACCGTTGGAGGTACACTCCCGCAGGATCAGTGCGTAGAGCTCGCGGGTGGCGCGTGCCGCAGGGTACGCACCGCGCAGCTGTACGGCTGCACCCAGAACAGCCGCCCGCCTTTGCATATAGCTCAGCGGGTCCTCTGCAGCATTCTCCTGCTGGGCGCGGCATAGCAGGGAGATGGAGCTTTCCCACTTCGCAGCTTCGCTCCTGAGCCGGGCGAGGTCATGCTCATGCCGCAGTGCGCGCCGTGCGGCAAGCAGGGTATGGCCGATGTCGTCATGCACGCGCATCTTCATTTTCAGGATTTCTTCCTCCCGCACAATGTCGGGCATATTGTCATATAAGCGCTTTGCGCGGCGGTTTGCATCGGCAAGACGCTCGTTTTCCTGCTGCAGTGCAGCATGCAATCTAGCCAGCTGGGTGACATCGGTGGCCATCACCTCGGTGTACGGTATACCGTATTTGTCCTGAATAGGGCGCACCGTGAAATGATATACCGTTCCGTCCGGGAATTCGTAGATGCGGGCGGCCTCATCGCGTAGCCGCACACCGCCGCCGGGACTGCGCAGCGCCTGCTCCAGATCCGTAAGGGTCTGCAGATCCCGGCCACAGAGGACTGCGGCGATTTCCTGCATCCTGTGATTGATCAGACGCAGCAGACCATTGCGGTCAAAGTAGCAGATGGCCGCCGGCAGCGTGTCAAAGCCTTCCTTAACGGCGTTGCGGGAGATTCGGGGAATCATAGGGTGCCTCCTTCTGCCGGAAACATCGTGAAATACAAAAGCCCGTCATCATCCCGTTCAAGCTGCATCTGCGGCAGGCCGGGCAGCGCAGCGGGCGCGTCGGTGCATTGAACGCTGCAGCGCAGCCCCCAGCCCTGCGCCGTATGCTCGGCGCAGAAAAGGATCTCCTGCAATCCCGGCAGGGTCGCTTCTATGATGGCTTCAAAGGCGTCATAGATTGCCACGGCAGATGCAGGGGAAATCTTTGCTGTGTCGGCAATCTGTACGGCGCAGCGTATATCACTCAGGCGCAGGCTCTCGGCCGATTCAAACAGGCTCAGCCGCAGCTCCGTGGTGTCGATGTCCTCCGCCTTGTCGCAGACAAAAACAAGGTTGCTGCGCCGCTTGATATAGGTTCCCAAAATGACGATGTGCTTCAGCAGCCGCCGGGCGGTATCAACATCGTCCGTGGCCTTGAGCGCGATCAGGTATTCCTGTATCCGTGCCAGCTGGCGGGCTGTGACGGTCTCGATCTTGTCATACAGCCGGTTCTGCTCGCTCAGCTTCAGCCATTGTGCCTTCTGGGCTGTTTCCGCCTGTATGATGTCCCCGATGTCATGCAATTCCTCCTGCGTGAGACGTAACTCCTCCAGCAGAGCCACCAGTTCGGTGATGTCCTCCTGCCAGAAAATATACCCTTTCCGGATCGGGTGGCCGTGAAGCTGGGTCGTTGCATCCAACTGGACACTGCCGGTGAGCGCCTGACGCAGCTGCTCCTCATGGAGCGGCGCTGCCTGCATGGAGCATTGCACAGGCACAAACGCCCGGTCCGTGATCAGACCCTTGGCCATAGATACCTCAAACAGCGTGGCATACCCCATATTGGATTGGATAAGCCCGCACCGGATGCACGCCTCAAAGGACGCTGTAAAGGTCAGGCATTGCACCACGGTCATATCACCGGCGATCGCATGCATCCACGGCACATTTAAAATATGCTTGTACAGTAAAGCATAGAGGGTGGCAAAAAAAATCGGCACAAGCGGCAGCCAGAGGATGCGCTTTGTATGCGGAATACGGCAGCGCCGTACAAGGTACACCACCGTGAACACGGCACAGGAAAATATCCACAGCAGACAGAGGTAATATACGAACCGATAGGTGTAATCGGGGCTGCCCAGTACCTCCTGCCCGGGTGGGAACGCAAACACAAGCTGATGACGGTCGTTTGTCAGCACCAGGCTGAACAGTACCACAGGGAATACAAAAATCACGTACCGGTACTTGTACAGCGGGGCGGACTGCCCCCGATCCAAAAAGAAAAGCGTATAAAGTGCAAGGGTCGGGATCAGCAGCATCGGGATATAGTACGCATACCACAATCGCCGCAGCATCTCCGGCGTCTGGGCAAAGTCATAGCGGATCAGGCGGATATCCAGCCAGAACAGCATCAGGGCGGCAGCACCCAGCAGGCAACGGCGGGTCTGTGCGTGCAGGATACGCCACCAGACCGATACCGCCCAGGAAAAGATCAGAATATTATACAGCACCGTGCGCCAAAAGCCGGAATACGGCATATAAAACGCCCGCATCAGGACAGCGCAGAGAATCACCCCTGCAACCGCAGCGGCTAAACACAGGTTGCCAAGCCGTACCTTTGTCATAGTGCCTGTCCTTTCCAAAGGGGAGATCATCCGTCTGTTTCTTTCCAGTATCATTATGACGCAATCTGCACTTTTTTGCAATAGTACTGAAAAAAGCAGAAAAAAGTCCAAAAAACTATCCAAATGGTGGGGGCAGAAATCGTCCGATTCCTGTATGATGAAATTGACAAATCGTATTCTTTGCAGGAAAGGAGGGCTACGCCGTGCGGAGGATCGTTTTGGACGCGCAATACTCTGTGATGACGAGCGCATTGACAATGGCACTGAAACACGGCAGACCGGACTTCCAGGTGCAAAACGCTGGTCCTAAGACAAAGGATATTGTAAAGCTATGCCGTTCCTGCAGGGCGGATGTCCTGCTGCTGGAGGTCTGCCCGCATCCGCCGCGCACCCTGCAGGACAGACTGCTGCTGGCAAACGACCTGCGGGATGTCTGCCCGCACTGCAAAACGGTACTGCTTGTGGATGAGGCCGAATATCCCGAGCTGGCCACCGCCGTGTGCCTGGCAAAAAAGGACCACATTGTCGATGATTTCGTCTACGCTTCCGTCTCGCCTGCCTATCTGAGCGCTATGATGGACACTTTATGACCAAAAGGAGGACAGCTATGAAAAAAGTACAACGAACGCTCGCTGCCGTATTGGCAGCCATGATGCTTATGGCTTTGGCCGGTTGCTCCAAGGGGGATGTGACCAAAGAGGTCAATTCCGGTTTATCCGACCTGAAAGCGCAGGCTGCCGAACCGGCTGTTGAACCCCAGACGGAGACCCCGGCAGAGCCCAAGACCGACGCGGCATCCGAACCTGCATCCGAACCTGCATCGGAGCCTGCTGCAGAGCCGGAGCCGGAAGCCACCGCCGAACCAGCCCCTGCTTCCGCTCCTGCAGAAAATCCCGATTATCCATCGGCCGCTGGCCTGAACACCCAGACCCTGGAGGCATTCGGTTCGGACTATACGCTGGTGCTCAACGTGACCTGCCCCGATCAGGGCTGGTACAAGTCCGCCTCGACCAGCTTCGGGGATCTCAAGCTGTTCCCGACCGATGACCCCAGCCATATCTTCTCCGGCGACCCGCGCATAACCTTTGAGCTGAAAAGTGGCTGGACAAAATCAACTACTATTACGACAGCTTTGAAAACGTGGAGGAGCTTGCCACGCGCACCATCGGCGGCGTGGAGATGGCCGGACGCACCTACAAAAACGTAGGTATGTTGTGGACGGAATACTACGGCGAGATGCCCACCGGCGGCTGGCTGGCCATCAAGATCTCCGGCGTAGACATCGACCCCGGCACCGAGGGCGACACCGTGCTGAACAGCGTTACCTTTGGCTAAGGCAATCGCTGACACACACTACCCGCAACGAAAAGGCAGGTGAACCGACCATGAAAAAACTGCTATCCCTGACGGCGGCGGCCCTGCTGCTGATCACAACGGGCTGCGGGCGCAGCAATGCCCCGCCTGCCTCGGCATCTTCCGGCACCCCGTCGGTTTCCGCCCCGATAACGGAACCGACAGTCGAGTCGTCCGACGATACGACCCCGACCGTTCAAAAGGACGAAGCCGCTGTCAAGCCGCAAAGCAGCCGGAGGCTGGATGATTCCCGCATTATCCCGCTGTACAGCGAGCGCTTTACCTACACCGACCCCAACGGCATCGAGGACACCTATTTTTATGAAGTACCGCAGATCGATGATGACACCGAGGACGCCAAGCACATCAACGAGATGATCAACTACCGATACGGCTATCTGGTAGAGCGTGCCCAGGATGCCCGTTCCCGCAATGATTTCATCGACACCGGCTTCATCATCTGGGTCAGCAACTGGAACGGCCCCGTGCTGAGCCTGCAGGTGACCAGTTCCGACACGTTGTTCAACCACGATGTGGGCAGCTACCATTACAACTTTGCCACAGGGCAGGAGCTTACCAATCTGGATTTGCTCGAATACATGGGCTACACCGACAGCGCAAAGACCCTGAACGCGCTGCAGCGCGCCACAGCACAGCATTTCGATGTCCATTTCGGCGGCTATGACCCCGAATATACCGCCATGCTGTACAAGATGCGCGCGCAAAGCCTGAGCGAGCTTGACAGTGTATTTACCTACTACTCCATATTTCCCCATTTTTCAAACGGTTTTGTCGTGACCGTACCGATGTACACCCCCGCCGGGTCGGGAATGTACTGGACAGATGTTCAGGTTGACCCCAACAAGCGGCAGGCCAGCGGCCAGGTGCTGCACGGCCAGGACGAATGGTTTACCTGCGATGTGACCGCCACCGGCAAGGTAACGGTGCGCGCCCTGACCGACTATGTTACCCCTGACGGCGCTGTGACCTACCAGACCATGAAGGAATGGTACGAGCTGGGCGACCAAACCGAGTTTACGGTAAGCGGCTGCTACGGCAACTATGTAAAGATGCTCATGACCAGTGTCGGCCAGGATTATGCCCCCTATGTGTTCCTGCTGACCGAGGACGGCAATGTCGAGTACATCGACGTCATCAGCGGCGCACAGTGCGGCACCATGGCCAACGGCGGCCCGCTGTACGGCGTCAACGAGATCGTCAAGTTTGAGATCGGCACCGCTTACGATGCGGATTTCGAGGCCGAGTATACAACGGTGTACGCTGTCTCCCGCAACAATGAAAAATTCAACCTGGTCGAGGCCATGCACAATGCCGACCCGATGGAACTTTCCAGCCTGATCGGCTCGTATGTAAGTGACTACACCGGTACCTGGTTTGAAATTTGCGAGGATCAGCCGAACTTCTACATCGGCGAATACCGAAACGAAAACCGAGAGCCCGCCACATGGGACAGCGGCATCACCTACCTTGGTATGGATCACCGCGGCTGGATCTGCAGCATTTCGCTGTACCGCATGGATCTAGGGCGCGCACAGCGCGAAACCGTGGCCATGATGCCCACCGATTACGGCGGCTTTTACGTAAGGCATATCGGCGGGGAATCCCTGCTGAACCTGCCAAAGGACGAATCCGTTTGGTTTGAAATGACAAACGAATAAAAAAATCTGAAACGATTATCTTGTAAAGGAGGCAGACACTATGGCAACCTGTACGCAATGTGGTGCCGAGTTAAAGCCCGGTACTAAATTCTGCGAGAATTGCGGTGCAAAAGTATCCGTACCACAGCCCGCCGCACAGCCCGCAGCTGTGCCCCCGCCCCCGGTTCAGCCGACCCAGGCTGCACCGCCGCCCCCACAGCCTGTACAGACGCCCCCGCAGCCGCAGGCAAGCGGTGGCAATCCCTATGCAGGCAGCGCACCTGCCGCCCCGCAGCCCCGGACGAACGCAGCGAATCCTTACGCAGGCAATGCGCCCGGCACACCGCCGCAGACCGGCGCAGGCGCACCGCTTTACGCCGGGAAAACGCCCCCGTCCGCGTCCGCACCGCCTGTCACGCCGCCGCCACCCGGCGGCACGGGCGGCAACCCTTACGGCAATGTGGCCCCCGGCGGCAAACCCAAGCGCCCCCGCGCACCAATGTCCCCCAAGCGGATGATCCTGATCGCCATCCCGGTGATATTCCTGCTTATGATCATCGTAACAATGATTAGCGGCTCTATCCGCACCGGCAAGCCGAACGCCGGTGACCCGAATCAGGGCACCTGGGAAGCAGCCTACGCCGAGATCGGCGGCTCCGTGACGCAGGTCGAGGATGCCTTCGGCAGCGGGTTCCTGATGGACCTGAATGATAAGGGCAAGTGCGTTGTAACGGTGGACGGCACCAAGTCCTACGGCAAGTGGACGCTGAACGGCGGGGTCTTCCAGCTGGATTGCGGCGGCCTGAGCTGCACCGGCACCCTGCAAGACGAAATCCTGACCCTGAACGATGTGCAGGGACAGGGCGTGACGATCTACTTCGTCAAGTCCGGCAGCACCATGCAGCAGCCTCTGGACGGTGACAGCATGACCCAGGGCACCACCGCAGGCAGCGATACCGATGTGGGCATCTATGTGCTGGAATCTGCCTCCGACAGCGAGTACACCCTCTCCAAGGAGGAGCTTGCCCTCGTCGATATGGAGGACTTCTACATTGAGCTGCGCGCGGACGGCACCGGCGAAACCTACATGGAGGATTTTGTCACCTTCCAATGGAAGGACGGCAGCTTCTACGCGCTGACCGACCCCGATACCCCGGCCATGACCTACACCCGCGAGGGTGACCTGCTGACCATTGAGTTTGACGGTATGACCATGGTCTTTAAGCGCAGCGACACCAAGCCTGAAATCGACCCCGCTTTGCTGAACGGCGGCGATGACGAATATGACGGCGACGGCTGGATCGATGGCCCGGATGAGCCTGACCCGCCCTACACCTACGATGACGGCAACACCTACGATGATTTGGGCAACACCAACTGGTACGGCTGGTTCCGGATGGAAAACTACAAGAATGTACCGAACCGTGATTACTTTGACACCGACACCTACGATTGCTGGGGCTACATCGGTGAGAGCGATGACGGCAGCCACTACTTTGAGGTTTACCGTGACGGTATGCCCGATGACCCGGTCATCACGATGTGGGTCAATGTCTATGATGACCATATCGAGCCTATCCTGGACGGCTACGACTGGGTGCTTGACCAGAACATAACCGAGAGCGATGCGTATAAGTTCAACCTGTACCCGTATGACGACAGCATCTCGCTGTTCATGTATGACTACGAGGGCGACGACGGTACGACCTGTGCGGTCAGCTTCTACATGAGGCTGGACGGCACCGAGTGGAACGAGGAGCTCGAAGAGCTGCCGCCCCGCTATGAGGAGTACAAGGCCGCCTTGGCCAACAAATAACGAACTGATTTATCTGTACAAAATGGGGCGGGCCCTGCCCGCCCCTGATATAGGAGGATCATTATGGGACTTATCAGAGCTGCAATGGGCGCTGCTGGCGGCGTTATGGCCGACCAGTGGAAGGAATACTTTTATTGTGAAGCCATGCCAGCTGACCTGTTGGCTACCCGCGGCTGGAAACGCCAGAGCGGACGCAGCGCCAACACCAAAGGCAATGATAACATTATCTCCAACGGCTCCATCGTGGCCGTTGCCGACGGCCAGTGTGCCATGATCGTGGAGCAGGGCAAGGTCGTGGATATGTGCGCCGAGCCGGGTGAGTACACCTACGATACCGGCAGCGCGCCGACGCTGTTCAGCGGCGATTTGTCCGAGTCCATCGGCGCAGTGTTCCAGAACATCGGCAAGCGCTTTACCTTCGGCGGCGAGGCCCCGATGGATCAGCGCATCTATTACTTCAACACCAAGGAGCTGGTGGGCAACAAATACGGCACGCCCAGCCCGGTGCCCTTCCGCGTGGTGGATCAGCGCGCCGGCATCGACATCGACATTGCCATCCGCTGCTTCGGCGAGTACAGCTACCGCATCACCAACCCCATTTTGTTCTACACCAATGTCTGCGGCAATGTGGAGGAAGGCTACACCCGCGATGAGATCGACGGGCAGCTGAAATCCGAGCTGATGACCGCCCTGCAGCCCGCCTTTGCCAAGATCAGCGATATGGGCATCCGCTATTCCGCACTGCCTGGCCACACGATGGAGCTTGCCGAGGCCCTCAACGATGTGCTGAGCGCCAAGTGGGGCAAGCTGCGCGGCATCGAGATCGTATCCTTCGGCGTTTCCAGCGTGAAGGCCAGCGAGGAAGACGAGCAGATGCTCAAGGAAATGCAGCGCAACGCAGCCTTTATGGACCCGACCCGCGCCGCTGCGCATCTTGTCGGCGCACAGGCCAGTGCCATGCAGACCGCGGCCGGTAATCAGGGCGCAGGCCCCGCCATGGCCTTTATGGGCATGAATATGGCCGGTGCGGCGGGCGGTATGAACGCCCAGAACCTGTACCAGATGGGTGCCCAGCAGCAGGCCGCCGCACAGCCCGCCCCGGCCCCGGCCTCTGCCCCCGCAGGCTGGACCTGCAGCTGCGGCCAGACCGGCAACACCGGCAAATTCTGCGCAAACTGCGGCAGCCCCAAGCCTGCCCCGGCACCCGCAGCCGCCAGCTGGGTATGCAGCTGCGGCACTTCCAACACCGGTAAGTTCTGCTGCAACTGCGGCAGCCCCAAGCCCGCCCCGGCTCCCGCCAAGTGCAGCCAGTGCGGCTGGACCCCGGATGACCCGGCCCATCCGCCCAAGTTCTGCCCGGAGTGTGGTAAGCCGTTTGGCCAGTGATGCGCAAAAAAATCGCTGCGGTGCTTTGCGCCGCAGCCGCTTTTCTGACAATGTCCGGCTGTAAAAAAGCGCCGCCCGGCACACTGACCGGTATCAGCATCAGTTATTCCGGTATGTGCTATGACGACACCTATGGGTTCAGCATAAGAAATGACCCGGTTGACGGCTGCCTTTTCAGCTGCAATTACAAGGATGATGAATGGGTGGAGCTGGAAAACATCCCTGTTGAGGACACCCATTGGCAAGAAGCCCTGGCTCTGGCAGAAAAGCTGGGGCTGGAAAGCCTGCCAGACGAAAAGAAAAATTCTCCCGGCTTATTCATCACCGATGAAACGTTAGATAGCGTTTGCCTGATTTACAAGGCCCCGGATGACGAGATCATCTACCGTTATCTGGATGCCGATGGCAATACGCGCAGCACCCTGCGTGATTTTTTTGAAGATCTGGCAGGGCAGCTGCAAACCGAAGGAAAGAGAGGTGACGCATAATGGCAACGCAGCTTACCAACTACCAATGCCCTGCCTGTACCGGTCCGCTTCACTTTGATGGTGCCAGCGGAAAGCTGGTGTGTGACTTCTGCGGCAGCAGCTACGATACTGCTGAGATCGAAGCGCTCTATGCTGAAAAAGAAGCCGCTGCCGAAACCGCGGCACAGAATAAACAAGCACCGCCGCCAGACTCCGTCTGGAGCGAAAACGAGGCCGCCGGACTGCGCAGCTATTCCTGCCCGTCCTGCGGTGCAGAGCTGATCTGTGACGAGACGACCGCCGCGACAAGCTGTCCGTACTGCGGCAATCCAACGGTCATCGCGGGGCAGTTCAGCGGCATGCAGCGGCCTGACCTTGTCCTGCCGTTTGTGCTGGATAAGAACGCCGCCAAGGCCGCGCTGAAAAAATACTATCGCGGGAAGAGATTCCTGCCCAATGCCTTCTCTTCGCAGAATCATATCGAGGAGATCAAGGGCGTGTATGTCCCGTTCTGGCTGTTCGATGCCAACGCCTCCGGTTCGGGCCAATATGAAGCCACGACCAGCTCCAGCCACCGCAACGGCGATTATGTCATCACCACGACCCGCCACTACGATGTCCGCCGCGCGGGTACTACGCAGTTCATGGGTGTGCCGGTGGACGGCTCGACCAAGATGCCCAACGGGCATATGGACGCCATTGAGCCTTATGACTACCGCGCCTTCCAGCCCTTCTCGACCGCGTACCTGCCGGGCTATATGGCAGACAAATACGACGAGGACGCCGACACCTGCCAGGCCCGCGCCCACAGCCGGATGCGGAATTCGGTCAGCAGCGAGCTTTCGGCCAGCATTACCGGCTACAACAGCGTAAGCACCCTGAGCGAGAACATCCATATTGATTACACCGCCAAGCACTACGCGCTGCTGCCGGTCTGGATGCTGCACACCAAATGGCAGGGCAAGGATTATCTGTTCGCTATGAATGGGCAGACCGGCAAGCTGGTGGGCGATCTGCCGGTTGATAATCGAAAGGTGGCCGCCTGGTTTGCAGGCATCAGTGTTCCGCTGATGATCCTGCTTGCCATCCTGCTTTGAAAGGGGGAAACAGAGTATGAAAAAGAAACTGTTTTCTCTGCTTACGGCACTGGTGCTGTGCTTGCTCTGCGCCGTACCGGCGTTTGCCGAAATGCCGCTGGTGATGGACACCTACGAGCTGTTCAAACCCGAAGCGACCGCTGAATTGGAACAAAAGGCGCAGGACGCCAGTGCCGGACACGGTGTCAACGTCTACCTGCTGACGGTGTCTGACATCGGCGGGCAGAACGTGCGCGAGTTTGCCAAGGATTGGTACCGCGACTATGACCTTGGCTACGGCGAGGGCAAAAGCGGTATCCTGTTCCTGATTGCGCTGGATTCCCGCGATTATGTTACCATCACCTACGGCGGCGGCGTGACCGCCTTTACCGATTACCGCATCGCGCAGATCGAAGATAAGATCGTGCCGATGCTCTCGGACGGAACGTATTACAAGGCCTCCGAAACCTACATAGAAATGTGCGCTGACACGCTTGATTTCTATGCCGAAAAGGGTGCACCGCTGGACAGCGGCAACGACCCCGCCAAGGGTTGGATCAAGTGGGTGTTTGTGTTTGTCATTCCGCTGGCTGTAGCGTGTATTGTCTGCGGCATCTTCTATGTGCAGATGAAAACTGCCAACGAGCAGACCCACGCCAACGCCTACATGCCCGCCGAGGGTCTGGCGCTGTCCGTGGTGGAGGACACCTACACCCACACCACCGAGACCGAAACGTACGACCCCGTCAAGAACGACAGCTCGAGCAGCTCGAGCGGCTCGAGTACCGACAGCGACGGCTTCGGCGGCAGTTCCGGCGGAAAATTCTAAGGCAATACCGCACAATTCCCGCCTTGCGGCTTAAGCACCGCTCCGGCAGCTGCGGCACGGCATCTGCGTTGCCAAAATGCTCGATAAGACATCCGGCGGCTTTCTTTGCGAAAGCCGCCGCTGGCCTTTTATCGGAATTTTTCGTTATGGCTTTGGGAAATGTTCTGCTGTTTAGGGGTGCTGTAAACATTCTCGATTTCTGTATCTACGATTTTTCCGCAAGCGAGATTGCCGTATCATCAACACGGCTTTCGCGGTATAGCGTCCGTTCTCGTTCGATGGCGATGATTGGCCGCAAGGCAATACGCTGTTGGTGAACAGCATCAACATCTTCCGGCTGAATCGTATGCCGCAAAGCACTTGACCTTTTTGCCGGAGAGCAGTATACTTTTTATGTGGTTAGTCGTACTTAACCACAGGGAGGTACTATATCATGCAAGATGCGTTCTGGGGAATCTTGATTCCTTTTCTGGGCACAAGTCTTGGGGCGGGCTGTGTGTTCTTTTTGAAAAAGTCTTTGAGCGATGGCATCCAGCGTGCCCTCACCGGCTTTGCAGCCGGAGTGATGGTGGCGGCATCGGTATGGAGTCTGCTGATCCCGGCCATGGAGCAGGCTGCAGATCTGGGCAGGCTGGCGTTTTTCCCTGCAGCGGTGGGCTTCTGGCTGGGCATCCTGTTTTTGCTGCTGCTGGATCATCTTATTCCGCATCTGCACCAGAATAGTTTGCAGGCCGAAGGGCCAAAAAGCCAACTCCAACGCACCACTATGATGGTTTTGGCAGTGACGCTGCACAACATCCCGGAGGGCATGGCGGTGGGGGTGGTCTATGCTGGCTATCTTGCCGGGACTGCTCAGATCACTGCAGCCGGAGCGTTGGCACTTTCCCTTGGGATCGCCATCCAGAACTTCCCAGAGGGGGCCATCATCTCCATGCCCCTGCGGGCAGAAGGAATGCCAAAACGCCGGGCGTTCTGGGACGGAGTACTATCTGGCATCGTAGAGCCCATTGGGGCAGTGCTGACGATTCTGGCAGCAGGCATCGTGGTGCCTGCTTTGCCCTATCTGCTCAGCTTTGCTGCCGGAGCCATGCTGTATGTGGTGGTGGAGGAACTGATCCCGGAAATGTCGCAG